>OHKP01000092.1_pt1 | contig 61405 bp, 58 predicted proteins | sample 1568861 | NCBI WGS metagenome assembly OHKP01 (sample SAMEA3879524, study PRJEB24766) | human gut metagenome | biome: human-associated habitat; feature: feces | place: USA | collected 1985/1987 | reverse complement strand
CGGGTGTAGAATTTTGTCCATGGGTGACGGAATTTTTTGTGCAAGCTGTTGTGCAAGGCTAATCAACGGCAGAAAAACACTCAAAAACAACGCATTTGCGCCATTTTTACTTCTTCGTGTTAATATACTCTCACAGTGAAAATTTATCACCCTGAAATGTCCCTCTGCGGGCAAATTCAAGGTCGATGCTGTTCATAACGCGCTTTTTGTCAAGCGTCCACCGCGGCGCAATGAGGTCGGACCTCGCACCGTCCCCCGTTATGCGCTCGATAATAGTTTCGGGCGGCATCATTTCTATTTGGTCGCATACGAGTGAGGCGTATTCTTCGGCGGAAAGCAGGGGAAAAGGCGAATTCTCATATTCTTTTGCAAGCTTTGTTCCTTTTATTATGTGGAGCATGTGAATTTTTAATGCGTGCGGACGAAGCGAAGCCGCAGCATTTGCAGTTTCGAGCATCATTTCACGGCTCTCATCGGGCAGACTGTCAATAATGTGAACGCAGACGTTTATCTCGCGCGAAGCAAGCATCTCATATCCTCGGAGAAAATCGGCATAGCTGTGACAGCGGTTCAGACGCTCGGCTGTTTTGTCATGGATAGTCTGCAAACCAAGTTCCACAACAAGGTATGTCCTTTTCGACAGTTCTTCGAGATAATCGGCAGCCTCATCGGAAATGCAGTCGGGACGGGTCGAAACGGCAAGACCGACAGCATTCGGCAGAGTCAGAGCCTTTTCAAATAAACAGCGAAGCTTCTCAATACTGCCGTAGGTGTTAGTGTTCGCCTGAAAATACGGAATATAAAGCGGTTCTCCCCATTTTTTGATAAGCTTCGAGCGAACCTCGTCAAACTGCACTTCAATGGGAACGCTCGGGTCGCCGCCGAAGTCACCGCTGCCCAAAGCCGAACAGAATGTACAGCCTCCGATGCCCTTTGAACCGTCACGGTTCGGGCAGGTGAAATTTCCGTTGAGCGAAACCTTGACGGTCTTTCTGCCGAAGCGTTTTTTCAGATAGCAGCTCTGCGTGTGGTAATGTTTGTTTGTATCGGAATAGATGAAATCTGACATTTTAAAATACCTTTATTTTCAGGATATCGCCAAAGCGAAGCTTTTATTTTATTATAGAATTTAATCTGCGGAAAGTCAATATTAATGGAGATTTATCTTGTGTCATGACGTTTTTTTATTTTATAAAAAACTTGACAAGGGAAAAAAGATATGTTATAATTTATCTTGAAATGAAGTAGTGAGTATGTATCCACGTTTTTCACACCAAAAAACCCCCACAGAATGCGACTCTGTGGGGGTTTTATTTTGGCTGTGCTGCCTTCTTTTACTTCTTTCGTCTGTTCAGCCATTTGCAGATAATGTCATAGATAAAACTTGCAACAATACCTGCCAAAACAGAAATAAGAAATGAAATAAGTACTGTATCCAACGCCATACACCTCCTTTCCGTTTACACGGATAGGATCGGCAGCATAAAATAATTATACTATATTTTTCGCTAATAATCAATTTATAATTATGTAATTTTTCATTACTCTACATAAGATATCTCCGTTTGTGGTTTTTCGCTTCAAGGACAGATTTTTGAGAAAAACAGAATGGCGCAATTCACATTTTTAGGTTTTACGAAACTATGTTTATCATAGTCCGTTTTACCTTTTTCTTGTGAATTGCGCATTTTTTAGCTGTTATACTAAACACCATTTAAAATTTGGAAAAAATCAAGCCGACAATCTCGAATATGTAGGATTTCGACGCAGATTTTTTCCTGTATTTTATTGGTGTTTAGTATTAGTGATTACGCTGTTACAACAGAGCTTTCTGCTAAAAGTCAAACTGACCTGTGACATTGGACACCCACCACCATTTGAACAAAGCGAAATTCTTGCAGAATTAACGTAAACTTATTTTTTTCAATGTGCTTTTTTCAACAAAAATATGCAGTCCATGAAAAACCTCATGAACTGCATTGTTCTGACATTATTGAAGTGCGAATTTATATAAATTTTATCGCTTTTCGCAGATAAGCTTTATAGCCGTGCGCTCTTCGCCCTCGATCTCAACGCTTGCAAAGGCAGGGATACAGATAAGGTCTATCCCTATCGGCGCAAGATATCCCCTTGCAACGGCAATGGACTTTATTGCCTGATTGGCTGCGCCTGCTCCGACTGCCTGAACTTCTACTTCTCCAACATCACGGATAACGCTTGCGATAGCACCTGCGACTGAATTCGGCGCTGATCTTGATGATACCTTTAATATTTCCATGGTCATGTCCCCCGGATATTTTATTGAGCCGTCTGAAAGATCCTCGGCTCTTGCAGGTTTTTTCGGTGTTTAGTATTAGTATTATACATCGCAGAAAACGAAGATGTTTTCATTGTCGGACACCTTTGGGAAAAATATGTTTTATCCGAACAGCTTTTCCCTTTAATACCATTATTATACAACATTTGTGCTGTACTTTCAATACCTAAAGAGTATATTTGGAGAATTATCTAATTATTAAACGTTTTATGCTGTGTGCTTTGCCGAATTTTTCGTCAAATGAAACAACAACACCATTGATAAATTGCTTCTCGTTTGATTCCTCGAACTTTACGGGCGCATGGAAACGCTGCTTTTTTATCGCAAGCTCACTCTTTACGCCGAGAACGGAAAGCTCCGCTCCGCACATTCCTGCGTCCGTGATGTATGCAGTGCCGTGCGGAAGTATCGTTTCATCAGCTGTCTGGACGTGAGTGTGAGTGCCGAAAACAGCCGTTACCCTGCCGTCAAGATACTGCCCGAGCGACTTTTTCTCCGCCGTGGCTTCTGCGTGAAAGTCGATGAAAATGTTCGGCGTTCCAATGTCCTTTAAAAGCTCGTCAACGACCGTGAACGGATTGTCGAGCGCTTCAAGATAAAGCGTTCCCATAAGGTTTATCACCGCAATTTCAGTCCTGCCGAGATCGAGGATACAAACACCCTTTCCGACATTTCCCTCGGGGAAGTTTGCAGGCCGCAAAAGGCAGTCCTTTTCATCATAAAGCGGCATAACTTCCTTGCGGCGGAAGCAGTGGTTTCCTGTCGTGATAACGTCCGCGCCGAGAGAGAAAAGCTGCTTTGCGGAGTAAGGCGTGATGCCGTTTCCCGTTGCGCTGTTTTCACCGTTTATAACAACAATGTCGATATTGTTTTCCTTTTTGATGCCGCTCATCCTGCTGCGGACGAACTCACAGCCGCCCTCGCCGACAACATCACCCAGAAATAGTAAATTAAGCATAAAATCCACCTTTGGTTTAATTCGGAATTCGGAATGCGGAATTCGGAATTATTTTGATTTGAAAATTTATTATTAAAACTAAAATATTGTAGGGGACGGGTCTCCCGTCCCGCAGAAAATGCGCTTTTAATGGTTTATTTTTGTATAATGGATTGGATATCTTTCGTAAAAAGTAATTAATTCCGAATTCCGAATTCATAATTCCGAATTAGTCAAAGTGCGCTCGCCGCTCCCGAGGAGAACATTTTGTCGATGTCCGATTTTAACTCGGGGAAAGCGCTCAGGTCTGCACTCTTTTCGAGAATATCCTTTGCCGCATTCTGCGCCGTGCTTATAAGCTGTCTGTCCATTGACGGGTCGGCAAGCCGCATTTCGGGCAGACCGTGCTGACGTTCGCCGAAGAAATCACCTGCACCCCGCATTTTAAGGTCATATTCCGATATCTTGAACCCGTCCGAGGTCTCCGTCATAATTTTCAGACGCTCTCTTGTTTCGGGCGAAACATTTCCTGCAATGAGAATACAGTAGCTTTGGTGCGAACCTCGTCCGACACGTCCCCTAAGCTGGTGAAGCTGCGAAAGTCCGAACCGCTCGGCGTTTTCTATCATTATAACAGTTGCATTCGGAACGTCAACGCCGACCTCGACTACCGTCGTCGCAACAAGAAGCTGGGTTTCGCCGCTTTTAAAGCGCCCCATAGCTTCATTCTTCTCCTGAGGGGACATTTTGCCGTGCAGAATACCTATAGTATAATCCTTGAATTCGTTTTTCGCCGCATTTTCGGCATAGCTTTTCGCCGAAGCAAGACCGTTTTCGTCCTCCTCTATCATCGGACAGACGATGTAAGCCTGCCTGCCATCGTCAAGCTGCTTTCGCACAAAGCCGCAGGCACGTTCGCGAAGCTTGTCGGTGACGGCAAAGGTCTCGATCTTCTGCCTGCCCTTTGGAAGCTCGTCAAGCACCGAAATATCAAGGTCGCCGTAAATTATCATCGCAAGCGTTCTCGGTATCGGCGTTGCGGACATTACGAGCCTGTGCGGATTCATACCCTTTTGCGCAAGCTTCGCACGCTGATTTACGCCGAAGCGATGCTGTTCGTCCATAATGACAAGCCCGAGCCGCTTAAACTCGGTCGTGTCGGAAATAAGGGCGTGAGTTCCCGTTACAACGTGGAATTCGCCGCTTTTTATCTTCTCATCAATTATAATGCGTTCTTTTTTCGGGATAGAACCTGTAAGGCAGCAAACCTTTACACCGAACGGTTCAAGAAGCTCCGAAAGCGTCCGAAAATGCTGCTGTGCAAGGATCTCCGTAGGTGCCATAAGCGCAGTCTGACAGCCGTTTTTGAAGCAGAACAGCGCCGCCGCAGCCGCAACAGCAGTTTTACCCGAGCCGACATCACCCTGAACAAGCCGGTTCATCGGGTATTCACGGCACATATCGTCCGTTATCTCGTTCACGGCACGAACCTGCGCTCCCGTAAGCTCGAAAGGCAAACGCTTGCGGAATTCACTGAGCGAATCGGCAAGCTTGTTCATCTGTATGCCTGCAAGCTCACGGCTTCGGTTCTTCATCATGCTCATTCCGAGCTGAAGCTTGAGCATTTCGTCAAAAGCAAGCCGCTTTTTCGACATTTCCGCAATATGCGGATCGGACGGAAAATGGATATTCCTCAGCGAATATTCGAGCGAAGCAAGATGATATTTCTGTCGGATAAAGTTCGGGATATGGTCAATGTAGCCTTCGTCACCGATGCTGTCAAGCGCCTGAGAAATGTTTGCACTGATAATGTTTGAGGTTATCCCCTCTGTGAGTCTGTAAACGGGTTTGAGGAGATTTTTCGTATCTGCACGGACGAAAAGCGGCGTGTTCATCTCACGGCGAACCATATTTCCGTTGACCTTGCCCGAGAAAAGATACTCCTCATCGGTTTCGAGCGCATCATAAGCAAAGCGGTTGTTGTAAAAGGTTATCGTGATGTTTGCGCTGTCGTCAGCGGCAATTATCTTGTAAAGCACAAGTCCGCTCCGTATCCTTGCCGCAGGCATTTTCTTTATTATGCGAGCCTTTATGACGTTATGCTCAAAAAGCACAGTTTCTGCGATTTCGGTCGGTGCGGAGTAGTCGATGTAGCTTCGGGGGTAATGGCAGATAATGTCGCCGACCGTGAATATGCCAAGCTTTGCATACAGCTCCGCGCGCTTTTTTCCAACGCCGTGAAGCTCCTCTATCGGTGAGTTTTTGTCCATTGCTTTTCCCCCTTTTTCTATTATATTATAAGCGTAAGCATCGCCGAATTTTGTCATTTCAAACTGTAAAAACAAACCGCACGTTAAAGTGCGGTTTGATAAATTTTGAGTTTAGTCTTTGTTTTCGTCCGAGCTGTCAGACTTTTCTTCGGTTGAAGCGTTTTCGTCAGCCTTTGCATCGGAAGTATCTTCTGCGGAAGCATCATCTTCGGAAGAAGCCTCTGCTGTTGCATCAGCATTTTCGGCAGAAGCATCGGACTTTTCTTCGGAAACCTCAGCCTTATCCTCGGGAGTGATAACGGACTTCATATATTCCTCGTAATCCTTCTCGATAGTTTCGGCTGTGATCTCGCCTTTCATAAGCTTTTCAAAGTCTGCGCCGTCGATCTTTTCGTGTGCGATAAGATACTTGGCAAGAAGATGAAGCTGGTCGATATGCTCTTTGAGCATTGCAACGCAGGCTTCATAGTTCTCGGTAACGATACGATGGATCTCATCATCGATCTCGCCCTGAACGCGCTCGGAGATGCCGTTTGAACGGCCGTATCCCATTCCGACGAAGGGTTCATCGTTCTGATCTGCATAAACAACAAGACCAAGCTTGGAAAGACCGTATTTTGTGACCATATCCTTTGCGATCTTTGTCGAACGCTGGAGGTCGCTCACTGCGCCTGCCGAACCCTTGCCGATGATAAGCTCTTCGGCAACACGTCCGCCCATGCAGACCTTGATCTCGTCCTCGATACGCTCTGCATTAACGTCAATGAGGGACGGTTCTTTTGACGGGAGGTGGATAGTCATACCGCCTGCGCCGCCGTGAGGAATGATAGTTACCTGATGAACGCTGTCCTGTGACGGGAGATAATATGTTACTATAGCGTGACCTGCTTCATGGTAAGCGACTGTGCGGCGCTCTTCCTGAGTAACGACACGGCTCTTCTTTTCAGGACCTGCGATAACCTTGATAACGGCTTCTTCGATATCAGCCTTTGTGATAGCTTTCTTTTCCTTGCGAGCCGCGATAAGAGCAGCTTCGTTTGTAAGGTTTTCAAGGTCAGCGCCCGTAAAGCCTGCTGTCGATTTTGCGATAGTGGAAAGGCTTACATCGGGAGCGAGCGGCTTTTTCTTCGTGTGGACTTTGAGAATTTCTTCTCTGCCCTTGATGTCGGGGTAGCTTACCGTTATCTGACGGTCGAATCTGCCCGGACGGAGAAGTGCAGGGTCAAGGATATCACGGCGGTTCGTAGCGGCGATGACGATAACGCCCTCGTTGCCCTCAAAGCCGTCCATTTCAACAAGGAGCTGGTTGAGCGTCTGCTCACGTTCATCGTGACCGCCGCCAAGACCTGCACCTCTGTGACGGCCTACTGCGTCGATCTCATCGATGAAAACAATGGCAGGAGCGTTTTTCTTCGCCGTTTCAAAAAGATCTCTTACTCTCGAAGCACCTACGCCGACATAAAGCTCAACGAAATCTGAACCCGAGATCGAGAAGAAAGGAACTCCGGCTTCGCCTGCAACAGCCTTTGCGAGAAGAGTTTTACCTGTACCCGGAGGGCCCATAAGAAGAACGCCCTTAGGAATTCTTGCACCCATTTCGCTGTATTTCTTAGGATTTTTGAGGAAGTCAACGATCTCCGCAAGCTCTTCCTTTTCCTCGTCTGCGCCCGCAACATCATCAAATGTGTTCTTCGTGTTCGAGGTCGTCTTGACATTGGCCTTGCTGAAGCTGTTGATCTTTCCGCCGCCTGCCTGTCTCATCATAAAGAAGAACAGTGCGACCATAAGAATGATTATGATAACTGACGGGAGAAGATTATAAAGCCATGAATTATCCTGGATCTTATAATACTCCATTTTGAGCGGAGCGTCAGGGTGAGCGGCGTTGTATTCCTTACGGTAGTTGTCATCGCCCGTCTGTATCTCATTGAGAAAAACGGAAACGTTCGGAACAACGTAATTGATGAGCTTTTCCGTTCCGTCATCGAGTGTAACGGTCATACTGAGCTCGCCCGTGCCGAGGTCGAAGTTGTATTCGCTTACCTGATAATTGTCAAAGTAGCTCATAATATCGGAATAGCTGTATTCCGAAACGGTTTTGGTAGCCTGCTTCATAAGTGCAACGATAAGTATCATTGCCGCAAGAAGCACCCCGACATAGATAAGCAGTCCCCTGTTTGAGGATTTTTTTGGTGCCATTGGTCATTCATTCCTTTCCGAGCCTTGTGATGCTCAATACCTTAATTCCTGCGTCGAGTAAAAATGTCAGAATATATTTAGTTTGGGTCGTATTCTGCGATGTAAGGCAGATTGCGGTAGTATTCGCCGCAGTCCAGTCCGTAGCCGACTGCGAAGAAATCCGGTATAGTGAAAAGCGTGTAGTCGGGCTTGAAATCCACGGCTCTGCGCTCGGGTTTGTCAAGGAGAGTGAGGACTTTGAGCGAAAGAGGGTCTCTCTCGCGGAGCATCTCAACTATTTTGGAAAGAGTTCTTCCCGAGTCAACGATGTCCTCAACGATGACAACGTGATATTCGGAAATATCCTGCTTCAAGTCGAGGGTTATCTTTACATTACCCGAGGAAGAAAGACCCGATCCGTAGCTTTCCGCCGCCATAAAGCCTATCTCGCACGGAATGGAAACTGCTCTTGAAAGATCGGCGAGGAAAATATAAGCGCCCTTTAAAATGCTGACGAGCAGAAGCGGCTTTCCCTCATATTCACGGTCAATAAGCTTTCCTGCTTCCGCGGTCTTTTCGGCGATCTCTTCCGCCGTGATGACTACTTTTTTTATTCTGTCGAGTTTTTCGCATTTAAGTCCGACTGCATTCATTATAATTTTTCCTTTACATTTATATTCATATAGCTTTTTGTAAAAGCATCGGGCTTTACCCTTTCGGCGATTCCGAAGCCCTCTGCCCAGATAATACCTTTATCATCGGCAAGTATGGCTATTTTATCCCTTTTGCCGACGGGAACACTTTCATTCATAAGCTTTTTCAGACTGCTTGTGAAGCTCCGCCCTGCACGGATAAAGCCGTCGCCGTCACGGCGGTTGCGCAAAAACAGCCCACCTTGTATTTTATCATAATCAAGCGCAAATTTTGTTAATAAATCATTAACGCACGCCCCGTCCGCATTATTTTCCCCGTTGTTTACGCTAATTATCACCGTTTTATCACATAAAAACGGATTTTCGCCGATAATGGCTTTTGTTTCGGGGAAAACAAGGCGTTCCCGAGGGATAATTTCGGTTTGTATCCTGCCGTTTTTCGCAACGGCATAAAGCTCGCCCGAAAGAACGGTCTTTCCGTTCCCTTTCAGCGCACATTCTTCGGCAGAAAGTATCTTTTCGCCCGAGGGTTCGATGCCTGCTTCACGAAGCTTCGATCTTATCACCCTGCGGCGTACCGAAGCGTCAACATTCCGCAGATCATCGTCATAATGCTCTTTTGCAAGCTTGGAAAGGAAGCGTTCGTCCTCGGAAAGGCTTTCCGTGAGCCGCTTTATGCTCTCCAAAAAGCCGCTGTTTAGCTCTTCAAGCACGGGGATAACGTTGTGGCGAATTTTATTTCTCGAATAATCATCGGAAAGATTCGTGCTGTCGGTCACAAAGCGCTGACCCCTTTCCGAAAGGTATGATAAAATTTCCTCACGCTTACAGTATATAAGCGGACGTATCATTTTATCACGAACGGGCGGGATCCCGCAAAGTCCTTTCAGACCCGTTCCTCGGGAAAGGTTGAAAATGACCGTTTCCGCACTGTCCGAAAGAGTGTGAGCCGTGGCGATCTTTGCGTTTTCTCCGCAGACCTCATCGAAAAAATTGTAGCGAAGCTTTCGTGCGCCCGATTCGAGCGACATTTTATGCTCCTTGGAAAAAGCCGCCGCGTCCGCACGGAAAACCGTCAGCGGAATGTCCTCCCTTTCGCAGAGGTCACGGCAGAACTGCTCGTCACGGTCGCTTTCCGCACCGCGCAAAAGGTGGTTGACGTGAACAGCTTTGATCTTGAAGCCGTATTCGGACGAAAGCTCTTTCAGCGCAAGCGTAAGGCAAACGCTGTCCGCTCCGCCCGATAAGGCGCAAATTATCGTATCGGCTTTGCCGAACATATCGAAACGCCCGGCGGCAAGCCGAATGTTTTCCAAAACTATATTATCATTGCTCATTTCTGATCTCCGACAGGAATTCTGTCATCGGTGAGGAACAGCGTGAACTGTCCGTTCCAGCGCAGAGGCACTGTACCCGTCTCACCGTGTCGGTTTTTCGCAACGATACACTCCGCAAGGGTCGGGTCGGGGCATTTTTCCTTGTTGTAGTAATGGTCACGGTAGAGGAACATTACAATGTCCGCGTCCTGCTCGATAGAACCCGATTCACGAAGGTCAGAAAGTACGGGGCGTTTGTCCGTTCTCGATTCGACCGAACGCGAAAGCTGTGAAAGCACGATAACGGGAACGTTGAGTTCCTTTGCCATAAGCTTCAGCTGACGTGTGATCTCGGAAATTTCCGTTACACGGTTGTCGATGCGCCTGCCCGAGCTCATGAGCTGGAGGTAGTCGATGATAACAAGTCCGAGGTTCTTCATTCGCCTTAGCTTTGCTTTCATCTGCGTAACGGTGATGCCTGCCGTGTCGTCAAGGTATATCTGCATTCCCGAAAGACGCTCTGCACCGTCGGCAAGCTTTGTCCAGTCGTCGTCCTGAATTGTTCCTTTGAGAAGCTTTTCGCTCTCGACAAGGCTCTCGGACGAAAGCATACGGGTGACAAGCTGCTCGTTCGACATTTCGAGCGAGAATATGACGACCTCCTTGTCGTTCCTGTGTCGGCAGACGTTTGCGGCAATGTTAAGTACGAACGAGGTCTTACCCATAGCAGGACGGGCGGCAACGATAAGCAGGTCGGATTTGTTAAGACCCGTTATAACGCCGTCAAGCTTTGAAAAGCCCGAACCCATTCCGAGGTATTTTTCTCTGTCCTCGCCCGATTTTTTTGAGATATCGTCATAAGCTTCAACAACAACGTCCTCGATCTTTCTCAGACCGTCCGCATCTCTGCCCTGACGGATATCGAAGATCTTCTGCTCGGCAAAATCGAGCATCATCTCCGCACTTTCCTCACCGTTGCGGCACATATCCATTATCTCTTTTGAGGCCGTGATGAGCGAGCGGAGATAGAACTTTTCCGCAACTATCCTGCAGTAGCTTTCGATATTCGCCGTTGACGGGATACCTTGGCTTATCTCAACGAGATATTCCTTTCCTGCGGCGGCATTCTCGAAAATGCCCTCTTTTACGGCTTCATCGAGAACAGTTACAGCGTCCGACCTTACACCCATAGCGAAATTACGCGTTATGATGCTGTAAAGCTCACGGTGCATCGAAATGTAGAAGCTTTCGGATTTGAGGTAGTTCATCGCCGTTGTGAGAGCGTCGGGGTCGATGAGCATAGCACCGATAACGCTCTGCTCCGCATCAAGGCTGTACGGAAGCTCGTTCGCCGAAAATTCGCCGAGGTCGATATTGCCTGCCATTATTCCTCAACTACCTCAACTGTGATCTTTTCGGAAATGCCTGCGTGGAATTTGAGTTCGGCAGTGTATGTTCCGAATGCCTTTATTTCAGTGGTAAGTGAAACCTTCTTCTTGTCAACGGCAATGCCGAGCTGTTCCTTTACAACATCGGCAACGTTGCCTGCGGTAACAGAGCCGAAGAGCTTTCCGCCCTGACCTGCCTTGCATCTGATAACGACCTTCTTGCCCTTTGCCTTTGCGGCACTGTCAAGAGCCTCCTGCTTTGCAACGTCAGCCTTGTGCTGTTCGGAGGACTTTTTGCCCTCGAGAAGATTCATATTTTTTGCGTTTGCTTCAACAGCAAGTCCTTTTCCGAGGAGGAAGTTGCGGGCATAACCGTCCGAAACCTCTTTTACCTCACCTTTTTTTGCTGTTCCCTTAACGTCCTGTAAGAAAATAACTTTCATTTTTACTGCATCCTTTCTACAATAAGTTTTATATCAATTTTACGAAATGTTTTGGATATATTCGTCAATTGCGCTGATAAGCTCTGCCTTGGCTTCGGTAACTCTGACATCGTTGAGCTGTGCCGCCGCCATTGTCTGATGTCCGCCGCCGCCGAGCTTTTCCATGATGATCTGAACATTCATCGCACCGAGTGAACGTGCGGAAATGTTTACGCCTGTCGGTATGCGGAATATTACGAAGCTTGCGTCAACGCCGACGATTTCAAGCATCTGATCGGCAGCCTGAGCCGAAGCAACACGGATATATTCGTCCGCAGTGTCATCGACCGCAATTGCACATCGCTTGTATATCTCCGCATCGGCGATAAGCTTTGAACGCTTCTGTATGCAAGCCATCGTGTTCGCAAAAAGGTTCTTTACTGCGACCATATCCGCACCGAGCTTTCGGAGGAAAGCCGCCGCCTCGAACGTTCTCACGCCCGTTCGCATAACGAAATCCTTTGTGTCGAGCATAATACCTGCGAGCATAACGTCCGCATAGTAGCTCTGGAGCTTGTCGATGCCGGGAAAATACTGTATAAGCTCTGCCGTCATTTCACACGCCGACGAAGCGTAAGGCTCGTGGTGGAAAATAACAGCATTGTCGATATAATTGACGACCTGTCTGTGGTGATCGATGACAACGATCTGCTTTGCGGCAGCATAGACCTCGGGACTGTCGAGGAGGTCTTTGTTGTTCGTGTCAACGATGATGAGGAGGCTGTTTGCGTCCATTTTTCCGAGAGCGTCCTCGGGCGAAATGAAAACGGGTTCTTCATCGCGGAGATTTTCGTTAAGTCTGCCGATGATAGGCTTTGCAAGGTTGCGTTCAAGGTCAACGACCATATTTACGGGGATATCGGGGCGAAGTATCCTTATCGCACCGCAAAGTCCTGCGCCCGAACCAACGCTGTCCATATCGCCGTTCCTGTGTCCCATAATGTAAACGGAGGACGAGGATTCGATAATGTCCGTGAGCGCCGCCGCAACGATACGCGTCTTGACCTTTGTGTGCTTTTCGATGCCCTTTGAAACGCCGCCGAAAAATTCATAGCCGTCATCACGCTTAACGGCAGCCTGATCGCCGCCTCTGCCCTGCGCCATTTCAAGTGCTTGACGTGCGAACTGCTCGCTCTCTTCGAGATCGACCGAGCCGATGCCAACGCCTATCGAGAGGGTTATCGGGGTCTTGCCCGTAACGGGGATAGCTCTGACTTCTTCAAGTATCTTGAACTTGTCCGCTATCATAGCGTTGATGTATCTGTCCTCGGCAACGGCGAAAAAGCGGTCGGGAGCAAGCTTTCGCAGGATACCGTGCTTTTCTTCGAGGTATGTTTCGAGGAGCTTTTCTATCTGAATGAGGATATGCGACTTTTCCGATTCCTTTTCGTCCGAAAGAAGCTCTTCAAAGTTGTCGATCGAGATCATCATAACGGACGGACGGAGGTTGTTCATCTCGGTCTGTAAATTGATAAGGTCGCTGATGTCCTCAAAGTAGAGGAGCGTGAGCGAGGAGATGAGCTTCGACTCGATATCCGTCTTTTCGGTCGTTATCGCCGAGATCCGGAAGTGCGAAGCCTCAAAATCGACCGTAGTTTCCTTGTTCGCCATGACCTTGTCGAGGTCAATATCGATGACAGAGCGAATGTCAACGCCGAAAGCGTCGGCACTGTAGACATTTTCGCTGAACGAGATGTTGTACCAGACGATTATGCCGTCACTGTCGATTATCACCGCAGGCGCAGGGAATTTGTAAAGCGAGTCACGCTCGGTAACGTTGAGCTGTGACTCCATTTCCGTCACGAAATGGTGAAGATTCTTCTGCGCCGCCGAAAACAGCGCAAGGAACGCTATCGCCGTCAGCGCCGTGATGCAGAGCATCATCCAGAACATCGCAGGCTGCGTTTCCGAAAGCGCAAACGCCGAAGCCATTGAAACGACAACGAGCAGAATTGATACCAGCTTGAAAGCAAGCCATTGTTTTCCTGTCAAATAAACGCACCTCCATACGGGCGTAATTTACGGGGGAATTTTATGAACCGCAGTTGCCTGCGGATATTATCTGCGGATATTATCTGCGGATAAAACCATTATTCTGTAGGGGACGGGTTTCCCGTCCCTACAGAGGGGTACAAATTTATAATTTCGATTTATATTTCCATTATAATAGGAAGTATCATCGGCTTCCTCTTCGTTTTCTGGAAGATAAATTCGCCGAGATCGTCCTTCATTCGGGTCTTTATCGTGTTCCATTCCCTCGTTCCCGAATCAAGACAATCCGTGAGCGTGTTCGTGAGAATTTCCTTCGCCGCAACCATAAGCTCTTCCGATTCACGGACATATACAAAGCCTCTCGATACAACATCGGGGCCTGCGAGGATAGTTCCGCTTTCAAGCTCGATAGTCGCAACTGCGATGATAAGTCCGTCCTCGGCAAGATGCTTTCTGTCGCGGATAACGATAGAACCGACATCGCCTACGCCAAGTCCGTCAACGAATACTCTGCCTGCCTGAACCTGACCCGTTATCTTCATATCAACGCCGTCCGATTCAATGACGTTGCCAATGCTTGCGATGATAACATTGTTCGGATCCATTCCAAGGTCGATAGCAAGTCCCGACTGCTTTTTCAGGTGCTTGTATTCGCCGTGGACAGGGATATAATACTTCGGCTTGGTGAGCGAAAGCATAAGCTTCAGCTCTTCCTGACAAGCGTGTCCCGAAACGTGAACATCGTACATGGACTCGTAGATCACCTCCGCACCTGCACGGAGAAGCTCGTTTACTACCTTTGTGACAAGCTTTTCATTGCCGGGGATAGGATTTGCGCTTATTATAATGAAATCGTTCGGAGTTATCGTAACGTGCCTGTGTTCGTTCATAGCCATTCGGGAGAGCGCCGACATAGGCTCGCCCTGACTTCCCGTTGTGATAAGAACTATCTTTTCCGCAGGGAAACGGTTCATAGCGTCAAGGTCGATGATAAGCCCGTCGGGAACTTTAAGATATCCAAGCTCGATAGCCGTCGAAATAACATTGAGCATACTTCTGCCGAAAACAGCGATCTTTCGGTCGTTTGCAACAGCGCAGTTCACGATCTGCTGAACACGGTGAATGTTTGAGGAGAATGTCGCAATGATGATACGCTTTCCCTCCGCACGGTCGAAAAGCTTCACAAATGAGTTTCCGACTGTCCGCTCCGAAGCCGTGTGACCCGGACGTTCTGCGTTGGTCGAATCCGCCATGAGCGCAAGAACTCCCCTGCTGCCAAGCTCGCCGAAACGCGCAAGGTCGATGATGCCGCCCTCGATAGGCGTGAAGTCGACCTTGAAGTCGCCCGTGTGGACGATAACGCCCGCAGGAGTGTGGACAGCAAGTCCCACAGCATCGGGGATAGAGTGGTTCACACGGATAAATTCGACCGCCATACAGCCCATTTTAATAGTCTGACGGGGTTTTACAACGTTCAGCTTCGCACTTTCGAGAAGACCGTGTTCTTTGAGCTTGCCCTCGATAAGTCCGATAGTGAGCCTTGTTCCGTAAACGGGAATGTTCACCTTTTTGAGAAGATAAGCAAGCGCACCGATGTGATCCTCGTGTCCGTGGGTGATGACAACGCCCCTTATCTTGCCGGCATTCTGCTCAACATAAGTGAAATCCGGGATAACAAGGTCAACGCCCGGCATATCGCTGTCGGGGAAAGCGAGTCCGCAGTCAACGATGAAAGCATCGTTTGCGCACTCGAAAACGGTCATATTCTTGCCGATCTCGTTAAGTCCGCCGAGGGGGATAATTCTCACGGGGGTGCGCTTTACGCTGCGGTGGTTAGTCCGGAAAACGCCCGTTGTATCGCCATCAAGCAAAGCTTCGCCGATATTCTGCGGAACGCTGTTAGCCTTGCTGTTCTGATCGTAACGGTTTCTGCTGTAGTTCTTCTGACGGTACTGCGGTCTGTTGTTCCTCTGCGGAGCGTTCGTGCGGACAGCGGGAGCTGTCGGAGCAGCCGTTGCCGCGGAGATAGCAGCTCCGAGCGGATCGCTTTCGGGAGTTATCGAAAGCACGGTCTGGCGCTGATCCTGACGGTTTGAGCGCTGTTTGTAGTTGTAGTAAGGCTTTTTGCCGTTTCTGTAATAATTCTTTTTCTGATAGCCGTTCTGATGATAACCGTTCGGACGGTTATAGCGTGAAGAGCTGTTCTGCGCCGACTGTTCGGGCGCTGTCTTGTCCTGTTTTTTCGGAGAAATTCTCTCGCCGTACATATTGACGGTAATGGTTTCGATCTCGTTTTCGTTGTTAGCCAATTTTTCAACCTCGCTTTTCTGGTCATGGGAAAAGCCGAATAAAATATCCGCCGCCGTGCGTTCATTCTGCCGTTTTTTGAAAAAATTTTGCCGTGCATCAAGCCATAAGGCGTGAAAAAACGGTCGGGAGCGTTTTTAGCGGTGATCTCGGTGTTCCCATAGTGTTAAATAGTATAAAATATAAATTTCCGAGCAAAAAGTAGTAAAAATATTGCATCAAGGAAATATGTAGCCGAAACGCTCGTAAAGACGTAATATTAAAACAAGTTTCGGTGTGATAAAAACATTCAAGGGGCATACGGCGAAGTGCGAAAAGAGCGATTTCGCCCTTGTGGAAAAGACTGCCGATGCTTTGTTCCGAACATAATTAATCAGATTAATTATATACCAATCCGATATATATGTCAAGCAAAATTTGTCGCAAAGACTTTTGTTTAATGCGTAATGCGTAATTCGTAATGCGTAATTGTTTGCATAGCTCAAATTTGTTTGGGCAAAGCGAAGCCAATTTAAAGTTTAGGTCAAGCCTTTTCAAAGGCTTGTGGGTGTCCAGAGGGCGAAGCCCTTGTCGCAGGTCAAATTGACCTTTAGCAGAAGAGCGAAAGTCTCTAAACTTTAGCTAAAGGTATTGCCGTAATAGCGAAATCAGTAACAGCTAAAAAGTTGCAATTCACACAAAATATGGTAATCGAACTATGAGAAATAAAGTTTGTAAAACTATAAAATGTGAATTGCGCCAATTTTCTATTTTCCTAAAACCAACTATCCTCGGAGCGAAATGCGCAGAGCGAAGCGATAAGCATTTCGAGCCGACAACGTTTGAACGGCTGTGGGATATGAATGTTAACCTACATAAAGTAGTACAAATCCAATATCCGCCCGTCAGCGTTATACGAAATTACGGAAAAATGTTTGCCGTTGATCTACTCGTTGAGATACCGTTACATTGCCGTGCAATGATATTGACAGCTTCGGGTTTATACTATATAATAATGTATGGAAAAAGCCGAAAGGAAAAGGAAAAATGAACGCAGACGGTATCATATTTGATGTTGACGGAACGCTTTGGGACAGCTCAAAGGGCGTTGCCGATTCGTGGAACGAAGCTCTTGCACAAAATAATATTGACGTAAGAATAACGCAGGCTGATATACAGGGCATAATGGGTCTGACAATGGACGTTATCGCCGATAAATTTTTCGGAAAATATCCGCAGAAACGCCGCGTGGAGATAATGGAGCTTTGCGCTTTGCACGAAAATGATTATCTTGCCGAGCATGGCGGCGAAATTTACGATAAAGCCGAGGAGACCTTTGCATATCTCAAAGAGCGCTGCCCCCTTTTCATCGTCAGCAATTGTCAGCAGGGCTATATCGAGTGCTTTCTGAAGCATTACAAGCTGGGAAAATACTTCGCCGACCATTTATGCTGGGGCGATAATCTCTTTAAAAAAGGCGATAACATCAAGCTTATTATTGAACGGAACGGACTCAAAAATGCAGTCTATGTCGGAGATACTCAGGGCGACTGCGACAGTGCATATTACGCAGACGCAAAATTTATCCATGCGGCTTACGGTTTTGGCTCTGCCGACCGCTTTGACGCAAGTATCGAAAGCCTTTCTTCGCTTATAAATTTATTCTGATGTATGAAAGTTTACTGAAACTTTCGGCTTCGCCCTTGACTTGGACGGGCAAATGCTTTATTATTTTATAATAGTATATTTTGGTTTATAGGAGAAAGCTATGTCCGAAGAAAAAAACAATGAAATAAAAAAGGATGAAAGCGGCGAAAAGACCGAGGTAAGCGGAAAGGTCTCCGTCATCGAAAATATGCGCCGTATAAACGAAAAACAGCGCCGGGAGGAGCTTGAAGCCGAAGCGGAGCGTGAAAAAGAACGCGCCGAAAAGGAACGTCTTGATCGTGAACGCTATGAGAAAAAGCTCGAACGCGACCGTATCGAGCTTATGAAGCTCAAACAAGGCATCATCTCCGATGAGGATATCCCTCACGAAGCCGAACCCGTAAAGGAATACACCGCTTGGGAGAAGATAGGAAACTTTTTCTACCACAACAAAATGCCGCTTATCGTCGGCGCAGTGATAGTCCTGCTTGCGGTCTTTCTCATAAGGGACGTTGTTACCAATAAAAGACCCGATGTCGCGATAATGATAATGGCTTCCGACACCGAACTCGACTTCCGCACGGGTGATATCGAAAAGCTTCTCGAACCCTACTGCGAGGACTTCAACGGCGACGGCGAGGTCTATGTCCGTGTCAGCTATCTTCCTGCGGTTTACAGTGACGATAACCTCGATGCTTACTTCAACCAGTCGGCACAGACAAAGCTTATGGCAGAGTTCCAGAGCGGCGATTCTATCATCGTTATCGCCGACGCCGATACCTGCCATACGGTCGGCATCGACACCGTGAGCGAGAACGGCAATCCCGTTGACCCGATACTTGTTGATATGCGCACGATATATCCCGATGATGAAAACTGCATCGAGCTTGGCTATATGCTCTCGGGAACAAGCTTCGCCGAGGATATAAAATACACAGCAATGTCCGACAGCCTTTTCATCGGTTTCAGACTTCCCCGTGAAGCTCTTGGCGTAAATATGGAAAAGTTCACCGCGAACTACAACAACGCTCTCAAGCTTTGGGATAATTACCTCAACAAGACCGAAGCCGTTCACGATGAAAATGTAAAATATCACAGCGAGCAGAAGTGATTTGAATTTGCTTTAGGTATAATTGAACTTATAAATTACTTTGAGTAATTACTGATATCAAACAAATTGTATAAAACACCAAAAATATACAAAATGTAAACTATGTACGGGGAAAGGAAAGGGTCACAGCTGTGGCAGGTTTCAATAAAAGCATAAACCTCGACCCAACAATGGTCGGAGGAATGAACCTCGATCAGAAGAGGGAATGTATGTCCGAGATAGAGCGCAGAAGAAAAGCGGCGTGGAAATTTTCCTGCATTTTCAGCATCGCGCTTATGTTATATATCTTCGCTTATGACTTGCTTTCGGTGATGTATTCGCTCAAAACGATGCAGAAGGTTCCGCAGATAAGCGGCTTTATGTACCTTGTGCCGATAATAGTTATGCTGCCGTCGTTCTTTGCCCACTCGATGAACGGAAAATGGGTGCTGGCTTCGGTGCTGGCATTTATGATCTCTGCATTCGGTGTAATTATCACGGGGGCGTGGCTCAACTTCATCGCCGCACCGTTCCTTATTGCAGGTGCAGTGTTCTGGTACAGAGTTTCAAACTGCTGCGGAATGTACGATGTCCTCTCGAGGCAGGCGGGCTTCCCCGAGTTTTACAGCTTTGAGCACGGCGCAGCTATGGCTAAAGAGATAATCGAGCGCAACAGCAAGCAGGAAAAGGAGCTTTCGCCGCTCACAAAGGTCGCTATTGAGCTTCACAATGCTTCAAAGACTGCCGAAGAAGAGCAAAAAAATATCCCCGAGGGCGAAGATGCCGACGGGGAATAATGTATCATACTAAGCAACAACGTTCACGATGCTGCCGACGGGGTCTTTTTCAAGCTTGATATCGCCGACAGTGTACTTTGCACTGTTGTCGGCCTTTGTGACCGTGTGCGTAACGCCGCCCGAAACGTAGCTTCGTCCGCATTCGGGACAAATCGCATGGTTTATCGTGACGGTCTGATATGCTATCTTCTGACCGTGCTGTTCAGCCTGTGTTTTGTTTCGCGCAACGTGCTCATTTTCGTGCGAACGGACTGCGGAATAAGCCGCTGACGGGTCGATGTGAGAAGCGGTCTGGAACGAAACGCCCGAATCGTCCGATTGATCCCGATAACGCCTGTTTTTGCAGGTCTGACACTCAAATGAATCGAAACGTCGCTTCATATCGGCGGCCTTTTCATCGTTTTCCTTGTCGTCCGAGTTCTTTTCAAGCTTGGAAAGCTCAGTTTTGTACTTGGAAAGCTCGATCTTAAGCTTTGACTTTTCGGCGGTCTGCTTTGCGGAAAGCTTTTCAAGCTCCTGTTCGTCATTGCTTATCAGGCTTTCGAGAGCCTTTCTGCGGATACGGGAGGACATTCCCTCGCTGCTTTCAAAGGTGCTGTTTGTGTTGGTATTTATTGATATTGACGGGATAGACGGCATAGCTCACACCTCCTTGATATATACCTATTTAAAAATAGTATATCATTTTCAGATAATTCTTTCAATTAGCAAATTTAACATTTTTATGTACAAAATATCATTTATTTTTTATAAGAGGAATTAATATGGGAAGAAAAATTTTAGCACCGGGAACGCTTATCTCCCCGCTGCCTGCGGTAATGGTAAGCTGCGGAGATATGCATAAAGCGAACGTCCTCACCTGCGCATGGACAGGCGTTATAAACACAAAGCCGCCGATAGTTTACATCTCGGTGCGCCCCTCACGCCATTCTCACGCTATAATAAAGGAAACGGGCGAGTTCGTCATAAACCTTACGACCTCAAAGCTTGTCCGTGAAACGGATTTTGTAGGCGTTCGCAGCGGCAGGGATACAGACAAGATAAAGCAGTGCAGCCTTACGCTTGAAGAATCGTCCGTTGTCAAAGCACCCGTTATCGCAGAAAGTCCTCTTTCGCTCGAATGTAAGGTGCGTGAGGTCAGAAGCTACGGCACTCATGATATGTTTATCGCAGACGTTGTTGCGATCTCCGCCGATGAGCGCTATATCGACAGCAAAGGCAAGATAAATCTCCAGCAGGCAGGACTTCTTGCCTATTCCCACGGAGAATATTTCTCGATAGGAAGAAAACTCGGCGAATTCGGCTTTTCCGTGGCGAAAAAGGCGAAAAACAAGTCCTATAACCGAAATATCAGAAAGGACGGCGGAAAACAATGAGCGAACCGAAGGTTCCGAAGAAAGATGTTCAGCGACTTGACAAATTCCTCTCGGCACAGCTCGGCATAACGCGCTCCGAAGCGAAAGAACTCATAAAGCGCAGAGTTGTAACGGTCGGCGGCGCAGTCGCAAAGCTTTTCGATATGAAAATTGACCCCGAAAAAGATACCGTCTGCTCCGAGGGCAAGGAAGTAACCTACCGCAAGCACATATATATAATGATGAACAAGCCGCAGGGCGTTGTATGCTCGACAAAGGACGGCGAATCGAAGACAGTCCTCGAACTTCTCCCCGACAGCATACGCCGCGAGGGGCTTTTTCCCGCAGGACGGCTCGACAAGGACACCGAGGGTTTCGTGTTCATCACCGATGACGGCGTTCTTGCGCACAATATTCTTTCTCCGAAGCATCACGTTGACAAGACCTATTTCGCCAAGCTCGAAACCCCTGCGACTGAGGACGATATAAAAGCCTTTGAGGAGGGTCTTGCGATAGACGGCGGCGATGTCTGCCTGCCTGCAAAGCTTGAAATTCTCGCCGATCCGCACGAAGTCCTCATAACCATTCGCGAGGGTATGTACCACCAGATAAAGCGTATGGCACAGGCTCGTAACAACAAGGTATTGTATTTAAAGCGCATTTCGATAGGCGGCGTGAAGCTTGACGAAAACCTTGCTCTCGGCGAGTGGAGAGAAATGTTGCACAAAGAAACCGAAAATATTTAGATATAATTTTATTTTTAAATTTCCAATAACTTACAAATATTTGCTTTTTCGTCAAACTAAATAAATAAGTTTTTATAAGTTTAGTTAATAAGTGACTTGAAATTTACTCCCCACTTTTGGTATTATATTAATAGAGCCGAGTGCGCTCGGCAGACAATTTAAATGTAGGAGGTCCTATTAACATGGCAAGTTTGTCACTTCGTTCAATTTATAAGAAATACCCCGGCGGTGTTGTTGCCGTTTCAGATGTTAACCTTGAGATCAAAGATAAGGAATTCATTATCCTCGTTGGTCCTTCCGGCTGCGGTAAGTCCACTACTCTCCGTATGATCGCAGGACTTGAAGAGATCTCCGAAGGTGAACTTTATATCGGAGACCGTCTTGTAAACGACGTTGCTCCTAAGGACAGAGATATTGCGATGGTTTTCCAGAACTACGCTCTTTATCCTCACATGACAGTATTCGAGAATATGGCATTCGGTCTTAAGCTCCGTAAGGTTCCTAAGGACGAGATCAGCCGTAAGGTTGAAGAAGCTGCCCGCAGCCTCGATATCTCCCACCTCCTCGACAGAAAGCCGAAGGCTCTCTCCGGCGGTCAGCGTCAGCGTGTTGCGCTCGGCCGTGCTATCGTTCGTGAACCTCAGGTCTTCCTCCTTGACGAGCCTCTTTCCAACCTCGATGCAAAGCTCCGTGCACAGATGAGAACCGAGATCTCCAAGCTCCACCAGAAGCTCGGTACTACATTTATCTACGTAACTCATGACCAGACAGAAGCTATGACAATGGGTGACCGTATCGTTGTTATGAAGGACGGCTTCATTCAGCAGGTAGATTCTCCTCAGAACCTCTACTCCAACCCTGTTAACCTCTTCGTTGCAGGATTCATGGGTTCACCTCAGATGAACTTCGTTGATGCTGTTCTCAGAAAGATCGAAGGCAGATACACAATTGAATTCGGTTCTGAAGACACCAAGACCTCCAGAGGCGTTAAGTACTATGTTGAGCTTCCTGAATCCAAGGTTGACGAGAATGTTCTCTCCAACTATGTTGATAAGGAGATCATCATGGGTATCCGTCCTGAAAATATCCACGATGAAGAAATGTTCATCTCCTCCGCTAAGACAGGTATCATCGATGCTGATGTCGAGATCACAGAAATGATGGGCGCAGAAGTTTACCTCTACCTCACCTGCCAGGGTATCTCCCTCACAGCAAGAGTTGACCCAAGATCAACTGCCCGTCCTCAGGATACTATCAAGGTTGCTCTTGATCCTAACAAGGTTCACATCTTTGATAAGGAAACTGAAAAGACAATTGTTAACTGATTGCTTTTTAAGTAAACATTATGGCTGCCATACGGTTCGTGTGGCAGCTTTTTTGTGTTTTTTTTTGTATAAATTCGGCAAAAAATATGCGATAATAATTGATTTTTGTGATTTCTTGTGTTATAATTGTATTAAGTGTTTATGTGAGGGAGATTCTGCTCGGAACATTGTCACTGTTCGGCTCTTGCGATAATCGGTTTCTTTGGGTGCGAACGTGAATTTTATACATATTAAAGGAAGTATAGCTATGTCCAAAAATTATGACGTTATTATCGCAGGAACGGGCGCAGGCGGTCTGTATTCCGCTTTGAACCTGCCGAAAGAGCTGAAAATACTGCTTATCACAAAAAGAGAAATGATACTCTGCAACTCCGCACTCGCTCAGGGCGGTATTGCGGCTGTATATAAGCCGGTTGACGACAATATCCAGCTCCATACAAAGGATACGCTTATCGCGGGCGGATATAAGAACAACCCCGATTCGCTCAAAATCCTTGTTACAGAAGCCGCTCACGAGATCGAAGAGATCATCGGCTATGGCGTTGACTTCGACAAGGACGAGAACGGCAACTATCATAAGACCCTCGAGGGCGGACACTGCCGTCACAGAATTTTCCATCATCGTGATTCGACGGGTTTTGAGATAACCTCAAAGCTTCAGGAAGCTGTTAAAAAGTCACCTAATATCGACATTCTCGAGAATGCTCTCCTCTGCGAACTGAAAAAGACGGGAACGGGTTTCTCCGCCGATATCTGCGTGAACGATGAACATTCGACCTATAACTCCCGTTACGTTATCCTTGCAACGGGCGGCATCGGCAGAATTTACGAATACACCACGAACTCCGCTATCGCAACGGGTGACGGCATCACTGCCGCTTACGAAATGGGCGCAAACATCAAGAACCTTTCGCTCATTCAGTTCCACCCGACCGCGTTCAACAACAAGCACACAAGAGAGTGCTTCCTTATTTCCGAAGCAGTCCGCGGCGAGGGTGCTTATCTCCTCAACTGCGACGGCGAACGCTTTATGCAGAATTACGACGAGCGTCTGGAGCTTGCTCCCCGTGACGTTGTTTCGCACTCGATAATCAGCGAGGCAAGAAGAACGAACTCGGACGATTTCTATCTTGATATTTCATACAAAGACCCCGAGTTCATAAAGGCACGTTTCCCGATGATATATAAGTACCTGCTTGAACAGGGCATCGATATGACGACCGACCGTATCCCGATCTATCCGTGCCAGCACTACTTAATGGGCGGCATCAACGTAAATACCCACTCTCAGACAACGGTTGACGGACTTTATGCTGTCGGCGAATGTTCCCATACGGGCGTTCACGGCAATAACCGTCTTGCTTCAAACTCTCTGCTTGAAGCGCTCGTTTTCGGCAGACAGGCGGCTATCTCCATTGCGGAAAAGATGCAGGAAAATGAAGGTGTTCCGCTCGAAGGTCTCGAGACAGCCGAGTTCGACATCGATCCGAACGCTCCCGAAATACCGTCTGGTATCCGTACCGAGATCAGACATATCATGCAGAAGTCGTACTTCGTTATCCCGAATATGCAGGAGGCTCTCAAAGGCTTCGAGCGTGTTTCAGAGCTTAAAAATATGCTCACAGAGGGCAATTTCAAGGTTGACAGAAACTATGTCGAAGCTAAGTCGATCGCAACAATGGCTTATCTTATCCTTAAAGAAGTCATCTGACGGAAAATGCCGGAATTTAATGCATAGAAAACCCTAAAAATGAACGGATTTTTATTATTTCTATGAGATTTGATTATGCTTTTGTGAAATTTACAATTAAGAAATAATCTGTTCATAAAAATTTATATATTATATCTCGATATTTGCTATAATTAGTTATAAGTAGTATTATGTTTTTAAACTGTACATTAATATATTCTTTTTTCAGAATAGATCGAAAAAACGATAGGAGGAAATAATTATGTCACTTGGAAAGGTTCTGGTCGTTGATGACGATAACAATATCTGCGAGCTTTTAAAACTCTATCTCGAAAAGGAAGGCTACGGCGTTATCGTTGCTCATGACGGCGATGAGGCGCTTATCAAATTCAATGCCCTCAAACCCGATGTTATCCTTCTCGATATTATGCTTCCGGAGCTTGACGGCTGGCAGGTCTGCCGTGAGATACGCAAAAAGTCCAACGTCCCGATCATAATGATAACAGCCAAGAGCGAAACCTTTGATAAGGTGCTCGGTCTTGAACTCGGCGCAGACGACTATATCGTCAAACCATTCGATACAAAGGAAGTCATCGCAAGGATCAAGGCTATATCAAGACGTATCGGTCAGGGCAGCACAGAGACCGAGGTCAAGGAAGTCCGCTATGACAAGCTCGTTGTAAATATGACAAGATATGAGCTTCGCGTTGACGGAAAGGTAATGGATACTCCTCCGAAGGAGCTTGAACTTCTCTTCTACCTCGCTTCAAACCCGAACCGCGTTTATACAAGAGATCAGCTTCTTGACGAAGTATGGGGATTCGAGTATTACGGCGACTCCCGTACTATCGACGTTCACATCAAGCGTCTTCGTGAAAAGCTTGAAAATGTTTCGGACAAGTGGGCGCTCAAGACAGTCTGGGGCGTAGGCTACAAGTTCGAAGCAGAGGAAGAAAATGCGTAAAAGCGTATTCTCCGAGTTTTTTACCCTGTGCGCTGCAATAATATCCGCTGCTATTGTCTGCGTTGCGGTCGTTCTTATAATCATTTCTTCCGAATTTTATAAAAACGATAAAAAAGCTTACCTCATCACCAATGCCGATACGATAATGTCGATAACAAAGCTTTCGATAGATTCGGCTGACGGGGTGAACACAGATTATCTTAACAATATCTATCTGAACGTGACCGATACAACGGAGATAGTTTTCACATTAACAGATTCAAACGGCGTTGCTTTGGTTTGCTCCGAGGCACCGCCGTGTTCTCATACAGGGAGAAAAATCGGAGAGGATATCCTGAACAAGGTCGGCAGCGAGGGCTTTTTCGAGCTTTCAAGCCTTGACCACTTCTACCCCAGCACAGTTTTCAACCTTGTTTATAAATTTCAGGCCGCAGGAAATGAATATTACCTTTTCTCAAAGCTTCCCGATACTCCGCTCCAGCAGTATCTGACGAAGCTTATAATCACGCTTGCTGTCGCTTCGGTGGCAATACTTGTTCTTGTGTTCATTGCGATATATGCGGCGGTCAAGCATCTGATGACACCTGTAAAGGAAATGACCCTTGCGGCAAAGCGATTCGGAAACGGTGATTTTTCCGAAAAGCTCTATGTCCCCGAGGATAACGAGTTCGGTTTTCTCGCAAATTCGCTCAACGAAATGGCAAGCTCACTCGAAGCTATTGAGGAGAACCGAAAAAGCTTCATCTCGAACGTTTCGCACGAGCTGCGTACACCTATGACGACTATCGGCGGATTTATCAACGGAATACTTGACGGAACAATACCGAAAGAAAAGCATAACTACTATCTCAACATCGTTTCGGAGGAGGTCGACAGGCTTGCAAGACTTGTCACGTCCATGCTCAATATCTCCAAGTATGAAGCCGGCGAAATGAAAATGACCAAAAAAACCTTTGACCTTATGCCGCTCCTCGTTAAGGTTCTGCTTATGTTTGAAACACGCATCGATAATAAACACGTTGAAATTCGCGGCATCGAACATGGCAGGTTTATGGTCAGTGCCGATAAAGACCTTATGCAGCAGGTGCTTTACAACCTCGTCGAAAATGCTGTAAAATTCGTCAACGACGGCGGATATATCGAGTTTGCCTTTGAAAACAGGGACGGCTCGTCCGTTATACGCATCAGGAACAGCGGCGATGGACTTAAAGCGAATGAGATATCCAAGGTCTTTGACCGTTTCTATAAAGCAGACGCTTCAAGAGGCATCGACAAAACGGGCGTTGGTCTGGGACTTTCCATTGTTCGCTCGATAATAAAGCTCCATGACGGAAAAATTCTCGTCCGCAGCGAACCCAACAGCTTTGTTGAATTTGAAATTATACTAAACACCATTTAAAAACTATACAAAAAATCAAGCAAAAACTCTGATATATGGATTTTGCGCAGATTTTTGTCTATAGTTTTATTGGTGTATGTATTTTGCCGTACAGTTACAGACATTCGCATAGCTTGTAATTGTACGGCTTCTTTTATAAAGGAGGTATATTGTGGATAATTTTGACGAAAATACTCCGAATACGGAAAACACACAGCCTTTGCAGGAAAATACAGCAAACGAAACCGCTTCGCCCGAAACGGTGAGCGAAACGGCTTTGCACGAAAATACACAGACCGAAAGTGCTTCACCAGAAGCACTTTCATCTCAGCAAAATCCTGAGCCGTCAGCTTTTGCACAGCCGAATATCGGACAGCCAAACTATGGGCAGAACTATGGTCAGCCGCAGTACAGCAGGATACCGCCGCAAACCCAAGACGCGGCACAGCCATATCAGAACACGGCTCAAGATCGGCAAACTCCCCCGCCTCCGTATCAGTACGGCGCATATCCTCCGCCGAACAACGGCTGTCAAAACGGTTATCCCAACGGCTATTATACCCCGAACTACGGAAACAGAGCTATGCCGCAGGGTCAGTATGCACAGCCCGAGCAGCCGTACCCTCCCCAAAACGTTCAGCCGAAGAAAAAACGCCTCTCCGCGGTTTGGACGGCAATAATTGTCGCGCTTATCGCAGTGATGTTCGTGACGATAGTTATTCTGTCGGTCGTTGTTGCAAAGAAAGCTGCCGCTCTCGATAAGACCAAAAGCGAAAGCTCATTCAGTTCGCTCGAAACACAGACCGCGAGCGAAAAAAACAAGGATAAGGACGCAAAGCGTGTACAAATAACTCTCCCCACCTCTCCCCGTCCCGTCCTCGAAGCAAAATATTATGCCGATGAAGAAACGGGTCTGCTCACAACGGAGGGCGTTGCGCAGAGAGTTCTCCCCTCGCAGGTTCTTATCGGCGTTTACAGCGATACACCGTATCAGATGACCTCGCTCGGCTCGGGAATAATCATCTCGACCGACGGATATATCCTCACAAATGCGCACGTTGTTGACGAAGAAGCGCAGTTCAAGGCACAGCTCAACGACGGCAGACAGTTTGAAGCAAAGCTTGTCGGCATAGACCGCAAGCAGGACTTGGCAGTGGTAAAGATAGAGGCTGATGACCTTGTTTCGGCGGAAATAGGCAATTCGGACGAAGTTATCCTCGGCGAACAGGTCGCGGTTATCGGCGCAGGCGGAAGCCTTGAAAATTCCATAACCTTCGGCTATGTAAGCGCCCTCGGCAGAGAGATCGAAACCGACTATTCATCAAGCGGAACGCTCCGATGCATACAGACCGATGCAGCACTCAACCCCGGAAATTCAGGCGGTGCGCTCGTCAATATGTACGGTCAGGTAATAGGCATCTCAGTCGGCGGACTTGACCACGTTGTATATGACGGAATAGGCTTCGCGATAGAGATAAACGACGCAGTTCCCGTTGCCGAAGCGCTCATCGAAAACGGCTATGTTCCCGGAAGAGCAAAGCTCGGCATCGTGTTTGTAGCGATGGACAGCGCGACAGCTGACAGCCTCGGCGTTGAATCGGGACTTTGCGTAATGAGCGTAGACCCGACCTGCGATATTGCGACAAAAGGCTTACAGCCGTATGATATTATCACGGAAATAGACGGAAAACCCGTAAAAGACCTTGATTCGGTAATGGAAGTCCTCGATGACAAGATCGCAGGCGAAGAAGTCACCCTGACAGTCTATCGCAAGACGATAACGGAAGAAGTAACAACGTTTGAAATTACGGCTAAACTGGAGCAAAAGTTAGATTAATGCGTAATGCTTAATGCGTAATGCGTAATTTTTTGCTTCGTTTATTTGTAAAAAATAAATTCCGTACAGGCTGATTCTATATCCGACCGATTAATACACAAATTTATCGCGTAAAATGAGTACAAAATTGTAGGGGACGGGTTTCCCGTCCTGCGCCGCAAGGCGTTTCATAATAAAAGAACCTGTTTTCAAGATTTTGATTCTTTGAAAACAGGTTCTTTTTTGTTATTATTAATACTAAACACCAATAAAATACAGGAAAAATCTGCGCCAAAATCCTATATAAACCTGTTAAAAACAGCTACGAGATTGTCGGCTTGATTTTCTCCAAATTTTAAAAGGTGTTTAGTATAACGGCGTTTTTCGTGATATTTTGCATACCGAAAATCGCTGACGCGATTCGCGATGGGAAACCCGTCCCCTACGATTTTACGGTATTTTGCGGAAAAATATAATTACGCATTAAGCATTAAGCATTACGCATTATCTCAGCTTTGCTCCGTTCGGAACGTCCTTGTCGATGAAAATTACCCTTGCATCTTCGCCGACATCAGCGGCAACGATCATTCCCTCGCTCTCTACGCCGCAGAGTTTTGCAGGCGCGAGGTTTGCTACTACGATAACTTTCTTTCCGATGAGGTCCTCGGGCTGATACCATTTTGCAATGCCCGAAACTACCTGTCTGCCACCCATTCCGTCATCGAGCTGAAGTTTAAGGAGCTTCTTTGCCTTCGGAACTTTCTCACATTCCTTAACTTCCGCAACTCGGAGGTCTACCTTGCCGAAATCGTCGATCGAAATGATATCGGAGAGAGGAACGACATTTGAAGCCTCTTCCTCCGCAGGAGCATTGGACTTGATAAGAGTGTTGAGCTCGTCAATTTCCTTTTCAACGTCAATTCTCGGGAAGAGGAGGTCGCCCTTCTTTACTGTTACATTTGCAGGGAGAACGCCGAACCTGCCGAGGTTCTCATACTTTACATCGTCCTCGGAAGCGCCGATCTGCTCCCATACCTTTGGCATTGTTGCAGGCATAAACGGAGCGAGAACTGCGGAGATGATCCTTATTGTATCGAGCAGATTGTAAAGAACAGCCGCAAGTCTTGGCTTGTTTGCTTCGTCCTTTGCAAGGATCCAAGGTGTGGTCTCGTCAATGTACTTGTTCGAACGTGAAACTACCTTGAAAATTGCGATAAGAGCGTCCTGAAGTCTTGTGTTTTCAACGCAGTCGTCAACCTTTGCAAGAAGCGAGGTTGCTTCGGCGATAAGCTCATCATCAAATTCGCCGCTCTGCTTTTCGGTCGGAAGTGTGCCGTCAAAATATTTGAGCGTCATTGCAACGGTTCTCGAAACGAGGTTTCCAAGTCCGTTCGCAAGGTCGGAGTTGATGCGGTTTATCATTATCTCGTTGGAGAATGCGCTGTCTGCGCCGAGAGCCATTTCACGCATAATGTGGTAACGGATAGCGTCTGCGCCGTAGCGTTCGCTCAAAACGAACGGGTCAACGACATTGCCGAGCGATTTGCTCATTTTCTGTCCGTTAAAGGTTATCCAGCCATGAACCGCGAGGTGCTTTGGGAGCGGCAGATCGAGTGCCATAAGCATTGCAGGCCAGATGATGGCGTGGAAACGCATGATATCCTTTGCGACCATGTGGACATCGGCAGGCCAATACTTGTCATAGTCATTGTGTGCGCTGTTCTGATAGCCGAGGGCTGTGATATAGTTGGAAAGCGCGTCTATCCAGACGTAAATAACGTGGTTGGGGTCAAAAGTTATAGGAATTCCCCACTTGAAGCTCGTTCTCGAAACGCAGAGATCTTCAAGACCCGGCTTGATGAAGTTGTTTACGAGCTCGGTAGCTCTCGTCTTCGGACGGAGGTAGTCTGTTTCGGTGAGAAGCTTCTCGATGCGGTCTGCAAACGGCGACATTTTGAAGAAGTAAGCCTCTTCCTTTGCCTCGATAACATCTCTTCCGCACTCGGGGCATTTGCCGTCAACGAGCTGGGATTCTGTCCAGAAGCTTTCGCACGGAGTACAGTATTTTCCGACATATTCGCCCTTATAAATGTATCCTCTGTCGTAAAGCTCCTTGAAAATTTTCTGTACTGCCTCAACATGGTAATCGTCAGTTGTGCGGATATAGCGGTCGTAGCTGATACCCATACATTCCCAAAGCTTTTTGAAGATCTTTACGATCTCATCAACGTATTCCTTTGGAGTAACTCCCGCTGCCTTGGCTTTTTCTTCGATCTTCTGACCGTGCTCGTCCGTTCCGGTGAGGAACATAACGTCATAACCCTGCATACGCTTGTAGCGTGCAATGGTATCGCAGGCAACGGTCGTGTAGCAGTGTCCGATGTGCGGATTTCCCGATGGGTAATAGATCGGGGTCGTGATATAAAAAGGTTTCTTTGGCATAAACTTTATCCTCCCGTATGATACTGATTTCAAAATTATCGCTCATATTATACCATATTATATATAAAAAATCAAGCATGATATAAAATGCAAAAAAAATGCAGGACAACGGTGTCCTGCAAAGGTAAAATGAATTGAAATAAGATAAATATGTGTAGAACAAAAGAAAGGAGACAACAAAACGGATGTTAAACATTTTAAAATATAGAATTTAGAAGAATTCTAACATCGTTATTATTATAAACCATAAGTTTCTGTACGTCAACAGTTTTTGGCTAAAAAAACATTTTTTGTATGATTGCACAAATAATTGGACTTGATTATATTGATTTTGGATGCTTTTGCTATTCGCGGTGTAGAAAAGTTTAGAATTTGAGGATAAAATAAGCTTCATCTTGTGTAATATAATTGTAAAATCAACATAAGATAAAATGTTTGTGACTTATTATTATATCATATGGCAAGCTAAAAGTCAATGGGTTTTGCCTTGCAAATGAAAAATATTACATAAATTTATTGTTTTAGACGATTATACAAAAGGTAATGTAAACGTTTTGCAATATTACAGAGCCTTTAACCTTTGTTACCGTTTTTTAATCAAATCAACACCGTTCTGCACCAATTTAGGCAAAATGCTTAAAAAAATGCAGAAAATGCAAAAAAAATACGTCAGAATAATGCTTTGATTTTCGGACAGACTATGTTATAATATCAGCATAATCACAATGATATTGATTGTGGTGATTAAAAATAACTTAAATGGAGGAAACAACAATGAAAATGAAGAAGATTCTTGCTGCAATCGCAGCTTGCGCAATGGCAGCTTCTATGCTCAGCCTTACAGTTTCTGCTGCCGGTGCAGAAGATGACGGTGAAGACCTCGACGACACAACAGCATCTGACACAGTAGATGAAACAACAGATGATGCTGATGATATCGACGATGCAGATGATACTGATGATGTTGCTGACGATACAACAGATGATGTAACAGACGATACCGATGCTGCTGATGATGCAGTTGCTGATGAAACAACAGATGCTAACCCTTCAACAGGCAACGCTCCTATCGCTCTCGCAGTTATCCCTGTAGCTCTTGCTGCTGCAGCAGTAGTTGCTAAGAAGGCTTCCAAGTAATCATCTGATTACAAAAAGGCTTTATAAAAGCGAAATACAGCCGTTCGGTCTTTCGGACGGCTGTTTCTTTTTGTAAAAATAGCATAATGAAAACGTTTTTATTTCTTGCATTTTTGATATAGATTTTGTTAAACGAATGTAGTATAATAGATTTAAGCTCATCGGCGGAAAAGATGAGAACAATTAATTTTATGGAGGAATAACATCATGAAAATTAAAAAGATCGTTGCTGCTATCGCAGCAGCTGCAGTTGCAGTATCCACAATGGCAGTAAGCGCATTCGCTGCTCAGAGCACAGATTCTCTTGCTGACGGCACAGCTTACCTCAACATCAACCTTTCCGACTGGAGCGAATTTGACGCTACATGGGAAAACGCTGAGATCACAGGCGATGGCACATACACTGTTTCCATGACAGGCGCTGACGGCATAAACATCGGTCAGTTCAACGCTCTCGAGATCAAGAACGGCGAAACAGTTTTCAACCGTACATACACAGTAACAGTTGACTCCATCAAGATCAACGGCGTTGAGCAGAAGATCGGAGAAGGCTATACATGCTCTGCTGACGGTGTAGGTCTTACAACAAGAGTAAACCTCTACAATGAGTGGAACACTCCTAACGAAGATGTTTCCGATGACGGTGCAGTTGACTGCCGTGCTGCTGATGGCGACGTTATGAGCAAGACAGCAAGAATGATTGATGCTTCCTGCCTCGAAACTGCTACAAACGATATCGAAGTAACATTTACAGTTGCAGGCACAGGTGCTGCTGCAGCTGCTGATACAGCTGCTGATACAGCTGAAACAACAGATGCTGCTGAAACAACAGAAACAACTTCCGCAGCTACAGGCAATGCTTCCGCTGCTATGATCGCTGCTGTAATGGCTGCTGCAGGCGTAGCTGCAATCGCTGCTAAGAAGAGAAAGTAATTTCACTTCAAAATAAGAAATTATCCAAGAGTATCGAACGAAAACGTTCGGTACTCTTTTTTTATAAAAAAGCATATATCAAATTGTAAATACTGCAAAATATTATACATTCAGTAGCAATTGTCGAAACGTTTTTTGTCGTTTTTGTAAAAAGCGCTAAAAAAATAAAATAAGTTTTATTCAGTTTGGCGGTTGTTTATTTTATGCTAAAATGTTATAATTAGCAGTGAAAATGGCGGACTGACAATAAAAATACAGTACCGCAAGTATTGGAGGTAAACAAAATGAACATGAAAAGAGTAATCTCCAGCGTTGCAGCTGTTGCAATGACAGCATCTCTCCTTGCTGTTGCAGCAAATGCTACAAACTGGGCAAACGCAAGCTATGCTGACAATGACCCAAACACAGTAAGCGTTATTTCCACAAGTGAAGACAAGGCTGAGTTCACAGCTACAGCTGACGGCACTGCTGCAAAGCTCCGCGTTGTTGCAGGCGATCTTCTCGAAGATGCTGACCTTGCAAACGTTAAGTCTGCCACATGGACAGTAACTTACACAATTCCTGAGGGCACAGCTGCAGGAAACGGTGTAGGCGGCGGCACATATTTTGGCTGCAAGAATTCCACAGGCTACTGGATCAGCCCCGATTATGATGATGACGGAAACGCATACTGGGCAAACACAACTTATACAGCTCAGGACGATGTTAAGTTCCTTCTTCCTACAGATACTCTTGCTGCTGACAGCGAGCTCGTATTTATGGATTGGTCCAACCACGAAGCTATCACAGCTATGACTGTTGCAATTTCTGACCTTAAGTTCTTTGATGCTGACGGAAACGAGATCGCACAGAAGGCTTATGCAGGTGCTGCTGAAGCAACCGCTGATACAACCGAAGAAGCTCCCGCTGCTGATACTGCTGCTACAACAGCTACAGCTACAGGCAATGCTTCCGCTGCCGCTATTGTTGGCGTAATGGCTGTTGCAGGCGCTGCTGCAATCGCTGCTAAGAAGAGAAAGTAAGCTTAAAAAAGCTTCTTTATAAAACTTAAAAAATTTTTTGGAGGAAAAAACAATGAATTTCAAGAAGATTATTGCTTCCGTTGCTGCAGCTGCAGTTGCAGTATCCACACTCGCTGTAAGCGCATTCGCTGCTACAGTAACACTCAACTCTGAGTACACAGGCGGCTGGTCCCAGAGCGCACTTATCCCTAAGTCCGAATTTGAAGCTATCGGCGGCGACGTTAAGGTAGTTCTCGAAGTTGAAAGACACGATCCCCTCGTTGGCGACGGCAACTACCTTATCAAGGCTATGAATGCTGCTGAAAGCTGGGACGAGATCACAAGCCAGTTCACATCTGATACAGCTATCAGAAAGGGTGACGGATTCATCGTTGTCGGCAAGGACGTTACATCTGTTGAATTCGTAGTTCCCGAAGCTACATGGCAGTCTTTCCACGGCTACATCAATGACGGCGTTGAAGATGAAACTTCTTCCGGTCTTTCTTTCCAGGTAAACGATGTTATCATCAAGTCCGCTGAACTCTCCGCAGGTTCTCCTGAGGGCGAATTCACAGTTGTTTCCGAAGAAGAGAGCAGCGAGATCATGAAGAACGGCGTTCCTGCTGCTGATACAGCTGCTGCTGACACAACAACAGAAGAAGCTCCTGCTGCTGATACTGCTGCTACAACTGCTACAGCTACAGGCAACACATCTGCTGCTGTTATCGTTTCTGTAATGGCTGTTGCAGGTGCTGCTGCAATCGCTGCTAAGAAGAGAAAGTAAGCTTTTAAATAAGCTTCTTTATAAAAATGCTGAAAAGCAAAAAAGAATTTTTGGAGGAAAAAACAATGAATTTCAAGAAGATCATTGCTTCCGTTGCTGCTGCAGCTCTCGCTGTTTCCGCAATGGCAGTAAACACATTCGCACTCACAACTGAAACACACAGAACTGACGCTACACTCTACGTTATTTCTGAAAAGCCTGATCAGGAAAAGCCTTCCTGGATCACAAACTCCGGCTACACAATTGAAGATGTATATGGTGTAACATATCACGTTGAATTCAAGGCTGAAGAAGTTGCAGATCCTGCAACATGGATCGGCGGCGGCATGGGTGCTAACTCCAACTCTACCGGTTGGAAGCAGATCGAATGGGGCAGAGCCGATAAGGAAGTTATCGCTGACCTCGAAAACGGCACTGTCACATGGCTTTCTGATGCACCTGTATTCAAGACAAGTGATAAGTACGCTCAGTTCTGGCTCCAGACTTGGGGTGGCACGGTAACTGTTAAGAGCATTGATGTTCTTGGCAAGGACGGCGTTGTACTTTCCGATGAAACTCCTGACCCTGTTGACGAACCTGCAGAAGAAGCTGCTCCTGCTGATGAAGCAACAACAGAGGCTGCTGATGCAACAACAGAGGCTGCTGATGCAACAGTTGCTGACGATACAGACGAAGCTCTCGACGACACAGCTGATGCTGCTGACGACGAGGTAACAGCTGATGAAGCTGATGATTCTGACGTTGCTGACGATGATGCAGTTGTAGCAGACGATGCTGCTGACGATGATGCAGTTGTAGCAGACGATGCTGCTGACGAAGCTGTAGTTGACGCTCCTGCTGCTGATGCTGATACTGCTGCTGCTGCAACAGGCAACACATCTGCTGCTGTTATCTTCTCCGTAATGGCTGTTGCAGGTGCTGCTGCAATCGTTGCTAAGAAGAGAAAGTAATCTGAACCTATCAGAACTTACTTATTGAATCGATCACCGCTCGGGTTTAGGCTCGGGCGGTTTTTGTTTTTACAGAATAAGAGAAATTTAAAAAAATGTTCAAATAAGGTTGAAATTATTAATAATATATGTTATAATAAACTCGCAAGATTGCGGAAAATGGTTTTTCGTATGTCAGGAAGGAAAATAAGTATGACTGTTTTGACCGAAAGCACTCTGACGGGAAATATCCCCGCATCTGCGTTTATTATCGCTGCGGCTGTTGCTGCGGTGGTCATAATCGCGGCTGTTGTTATGGGCGTTATCTCAAAAAAGAAAAAATAAATGACATTCAGGAGGTATTTTTATGGGACTTATTAAAGCAGCAGTATCTTCCGTAGGCGGAGTATTAAAGGATTCATGGCTCGAAACCATCGAACCGGCACCAATGTCCGATACGACCGTTATGGTAAGCGGCGTAAAGGTAAAGGGCGGAAAGAACAAGGGCAATGACAACGTTATTTCCAACGGCTCCGTTATCCATGTTTACCCGAATATGATGATGCTCCTTATTGACAGCGGAAAAGTCGTTGACTTCTGCGCTCAGGAGGGTTACTACGAAGTAAACCTTTCCTCCGCCCCGTCGCTTTTCAACGGAGAGCTCAACGAAACCGTCAAGGAAACGTGGGAACGATTCAAGCACAGCGGTACAGTCAGCACTACACAGCGTGTTTACTACATAAATCTTCAGGAGATCAAGGGCATAAAGTTCGGCACGAAGAATCCCGTCAATTACTACGATACAAGATATGATGCTGAACTCTTCCTCAGAGCGCACGGCTCATATTCGATAAAGATCACCGATCCGCTCAAATTCTTCAACGAAGCTATCCCGAGAGGTGCTTCTTCTGTTGATTTCAGCGAGATCGGCAGCCAGTATGCGGACGAATTTATGGACGCTCTTCAGTCGGCTATTAACCAGATGTCCTCGGACGGTATTCCGATATCTTCCGTTACTTCCAAGAGCCGCGAGCTCTCAAAGTATATGTCCGAAACGCTTGACGAGGACTGGACAAAGCTCCGCGGTATGGAGGTCTGCTCTGTTGGTATCGCAAGCATTTCTTATGACGAAGAATCGAAGAAACTCATCAATATGCGCAATCAGGGCGCTATGCTCAAGGACGCAACTATCCGCGAAGGCTATGTTCAGGGTCAGATCGCCGAGGGACTTAACAAGGCAGGCTCTAACAGCGCAGGCGCAGCACAGGCATTCATGGGAATGGGCATGGGCATGAGTGCAGCAGGTGGATTTATGGATTCCGCTTCACGCACGAATGCCGCTCAGATGCAGCAGCAGGCGGCTCAGGCGGCTAAGGCTTCCTCGGGCGCTTGGAAATGCTCCTGCGGCGCTGAAAATACAGGCAATTTCTGCAACAACTGCGGCAGCCCGAAGCCTGCACCGGCAGGTCAGTGGAGATGCTCCTGCGGAACGATGAACACGGGCAACTTCTGCAGCAACTGCGGCTCTAAGAACCCCAATGCTTCGTGGAAATGCTCCTGCGGTGCTGAAAATACAGGCAATTTCTGCAATAACTGCGGCGCAAAAAGGCCGTAACGGAGATAAAGCATGGACGTAGTACAGATGAAATGTCCGAACTGCGGCGGAAGCGTTGTCTTTAACCCGAAAAAACAGATGCACATCTGCGAATACTGCCAGTCGGAGTTCACGGCTGAAGAACTGCAGCAGGGCGCATCGGAGGTCGATCTCAATATCCCGAGCAGTGAGGAACAAACTGAATTCAAAGACCACACTAACCTTTATATCTGCGACAACTGCGGCGCAGAGATAATCGCTGACGAAAACACTGCGGCAACTTTCTGCTATTACTGCCACAGCCCCGTTTCGCTCAAGGGCAGACTCTCGGGCGAGTGCCGCCCCGAAATGATAATCCCGTTCACGCACACCCGTGATCAGGCGATGCTCAACTATAAGGAATGGTGCAAAAAGAAGTGGTTTCTGCCCAATGATTATACATCGTTCTCCACCCTCGAAAAGATCACGGGACTTTATGTTCCGTTCTGGCTCGCCGACTGCAAAGTTGACGCTCAGATCGATGCCGAGGCAAGGATAGTTTCGACCTATACTTCGGGCGAATACAACGTTACAAGGACGAAATATTACCGAATAAACCGCGCGGCGAAGATCACGTATGACGGCGTTCCTGCCGACGGTTCGAAGAAGATCGAGGACTCGCTTATGACCGCTATCGAGCCGTTCGACTATACAAAGTTCGAACAGTTCCAAATGTCCTATCTTTCGGGCTTCTTTGCCGATAAATACGATGTTACAAAGGACGAAGTCCTGCCGAATATCAAGTCTCGCATAAGCGGCAGTGCGGAAAATATTCTTATGGATTCAGTCGTGGGATATACTTCCGTAACACCCGAATACAAAAATATCCGCCTTGTCCGCACGAACTGGCACTATGTGATGCTCCCCGTGTGGTTCCTGAACTATAAGTACAAGGGCAAGGACTATGAGTTCGCAATGAACGGTCAGACGGGCAAGATCGAGGGCTATCTTCCTGTTTCCGTGCCGAAGCTCATTGCCCTCGGAGTTGGACTTTTTGCAGTGTTCGGCGGCATAATAGGCGCGATCGCAGGAGGGCTTCTCGGATGAAAAAATTATTCAGAACAGCATTCTCCCTTGCGGCGGCTCTTACGGCGATGCTCTGCCTTTGCATAAACTCATTCGCGGCAAGCATCTACTTTGAGGATAATGCAAACCTCTACACAGATGAGCAGGAGCAGGAGCTTATGCAGGAACAGCAGGAGCTTTGCGACTACACGGGCTGGAATATCGCGGTCATCACGACCGATACCGACTTCCCTACCGACGGCTCAAAAGCTATAGACTACGCCGAGAGCAGATACAAAGAGATATACGGCAGTTACAGCGCAAGCGGTATCCTCTACCTCATCGACACGGGCTATCGTCACTTTGCCATCGGCGGTGATCCCGATGTGAACTATTTCAACGATGCAAGAGTTCAGGATATGATAAAACGCTGCAACGAGAAATATTACGCTTATGATGATATGGGCAACGTTGAAACCTACTTTGAGTGCGTGAGAGAGGTCTATGACAAAGGCTATTTCACAAATGACGAGGGATCAGCGCTCGGCGTGAGCATTATCGCAGGCATTATCGGCGGACTTGTCGCAGCTGCGATAGGCGTTGGCATTGTTATATCAAGATACAAATTCCACAGCAAAACGAGTGCCACGAACTATGTTCGTCAGGGCGGCGTTAATATGTACAGAAAGAACGACACCTACCTCCGCGAAACTGTTACACGAACAAAGATCGAAAGCAGCAGCGGAAGCGGCGGTCACGGAAGCAGCGGCGGCCACAGTATGGGCGGCGGCGGAAGCGGCGGTCACAGATAACGTTTAAAGCTTTGCAGGTCAAAAACGGCTTGCAAAGCTTTTTTATTCGGAAAATTTTTTGGACGAAATTCGTACAAAAGAGAGAATTTTGACGGTGAAAAACTTGTCTTTGCCTGTACTTTTTGGGACAATTCCTGCATAATATTATACAAATCAATGCTATCCTATCATCATGGGAATAATATTAAGGAGTGGATCTCAATGAGCAAATCTTCCAGAGCGCGCGGCAAAGTCGCACTTGCAGTCTTACTTGTGCTGGTTATCGCCGCGGCGGTCTTTCTGCTCGGCAAAGCAAAGCAGGAGGCGGATTCCGATAAGTTTTTCGCAATGGCTGGCAACGCAGAAAGGGTCGAATTCCTCAACCGACAAGGCTATATCGTAAAGCCTGACCCCGTTCGCCGCGAGGACGTGACAGTGCCGTCCGAGTTCAACGATACGTACAAAAGCTATGTCGAAATGCAGCAGGTACAGGGGCTTGACCTCGCCGAGCATAAGGGCGACAAGGCGACGCTTTTCAGCTATGCGGTACTGAACTATCCCGAATATTCCGAGAACGTATTCGCAGACCTCCTCGTTGCCGATAATAAGCTCATCGCCTGTCAGCTCAGATATGACGATGAGGAAAACGGCTTTGTAAAGCTGCTCATCACAAAGGGTCTGACTGATATTGAGCAGAGCGAAGCCGAGCCGAACGAAAACAAGGCTGAAACAACTGCGCCGCAGGGAGATGCTCCCGACGGAACGGTTTCCGATGATGCCGCTTCAAACACGGCAGATGTCACGCAGCAGGACGGAACATCAGCTACAACAGCGGCAGACAACGCCTCCGAGGTGATCTTCGTCCCAGATGACAGCACGGACGGAACAAATTTTGAGTAATATACATTGCCGCAGGTATTTCCTGCGGCAAAAGAGTGCCGCTGACTGCCGAGAATACGACATTTTACAATGTTAAAGGCGTTCAATTGGTGAAATTTCGGAAAAGCATCTCGGAAAATCGTCGGAAATGGCAGTTGAAGCGGTCGGCGGTACTCATTTTTTGATATTTAAAAATTTTTTTGTAAAATTCGGGTTTTTGAAAGTGATTTTTTATCAAAAAATAAGATTTTGGAAGAAGAAAAATAGCTGATTCAGGGATAAAAACGGCGTTTTCTTGTTATAATGTAATAAGTGGGGCGGTGTATATTCAATGCCTGATTGTGCAATGTGACAAAACTCAAAAAAATAGGTGAAAAAGTATTGACTTTTTCCGCAGAATAGTGTATTATAATTAAGTCGTCACGAGAGAGAAACAAAAAACTCCGAGTGATAACAAAAATGTGGGAGCATAGCTCAGCTGGGAGAGCATCTGCCTTACAAGCAGAGGGTCATAGGTTCGAGCCCTATTGTTCCCACCATACGGCCCGATAGTTCAGTTGGTTAGAACGCCGCCCTGTCACGGCGGAGGTCGAGAGTTCGAGTCTCTTTCGGGTCGCCATTTTTGTCTTTATAAATGCTTCTGTAGCTCAGTCGGTAGAGCAGGGGACTGAAAATCCCCGTGTCGATGGTTCGATTCCGTCCGGAAGCACCACAAAGACAAATAGGTGCTTAGTTGGTGCAATAGTGTTGACATAGCACTTATGCGGATTTAGCTCATCTGGTAGAGCGCCACCTTGCCAAGGTGGAGGTAGCGAGTTCGAGCCTCGTAATCCGCTCCACATCAAAAGCGTCAGGGCAATAGTCCTGGCGTTTTCTTTTTTTATTTGGTCGGTGAATATTTCGCCGACTTTTGTTTTATATGGAAAGTGTCGATTGTAGTATTCTGCAAACCCGAAAACTTTATAATTCTATTGGTTCGTTTTTCAATAACTTTATTCAACACAGCCCTATAGAAATCAACAAATCAAAGTGGAAAAGTGTACTCTATAGTCTATATAGTCTTAGCCAGAGGAGAGAGGAATAAAGGAAAGGGATTGCAAAGGGAAGACCATTAAGGGGGAGAGGGGGACGGCTCGCGTCCATAGGTTAAAGAGTGCCCCTCTCCCTCTTGTTGGTTTGCCCTTTGCTCAGAACTCCACGAAATTATTGAATTATCGATTGTATGAGAAATATAGTTTTAGAGTTTACAATATAGTAGGGGCGGATTCTATATCCGCCGATTTAGTTTGCGGAAAATATTATATAGTTTCATCGGGAATAAAAAGAACTTTTTCATAGTCCTTGACATAATAACGGATATTCTTCCTGCCTTTTTGGATAATGGTGTGACCCTCTTTTTCAAGCAGTTCTTTCTGCTTTTCAATACCCTCGGGATATTTCTCATTCAGCTCGCCGTTGGCTTTGAGGGTGCGCCAATATGACGTTTTATCCTCGGTACGCTGATAGCTCGCCCATGCTGCGATGGACACGAATATCCCTGCTGTGATAGGCTCTGTAAAGTCTGCACCCGATTTTCGGGCAAAATATTCCCTTATCTCTCCCACTGTAATTACTTTGCCGAACGGAACTTTTCTCATAATTGTATCATAGTCGATAGGCGGAGCAAAATACATTCTGTTTCCGCCATATTTTTCAATGCTTGCATCATCGGTGATGATCTTGAATTTCGGCATATCCTTGCTGTCGTGCAACATTGCATTAAAATCTTTCTTTTCTTCTCCTGCCATTTTTAACCTGGATAATTAAATCATCCCCCAGCCGAAGATTTAATTATACACTACCTTTCAAGAAAATAATAAGAGTGATATAATAAAAAGTGCTTTTACCGCACAGGAGGATAGGGCAACGCTGGGGAGCGACCTGAGCGCCTGTGTGAGTTTTAGAAAAGGGGGATATCCCCGTAGGATGAGGTTCGCCCTTTGGAAAACCAAAGCGGTAAACCCATCCGGTAACTTTAAGGAAACCCCGTAGTCCATCTCATGTTGTTTCCTACGGCAGCATTGCTGACCGGTAAGAGGAGGTTTTGGCTGCGGGCTTTTCCTGAGTGTGGTTATTAGTTGGTTACGGCGCTTTGCGACCGGTAATAAGGAACCGGGTTACATAGGAAAAGTTATGCAGACAGCACCGGGGTTTACAAATTTTTGGAGGTCAATATGATCATTGTCGGAATTGATATCGCATTTCAGAATCACAAATTATTTTTACTCTTTAAATTAAAGTGTAATGTCTGATTTTTTATTTCCAATTAAACCTCATTTTAAAATCATTATAACAATTATCACATACCCAATGATATTCGTCTTCTGTGCAATATGCATCATATAATGTATTAGGATAATTTGATATTTTTTCAAAACAAAATTCACAATGTTCATGATCACTTAGATTTAATTTATCCTTAATATTCATATGTTTCAATTTAACACCATATAAATACCTTTCTTGCCCATTTAATCTCCAATCTGACATTTATTTCACCTCCAATGTGTTCTTTCTAATTATAACGCTGTTTTTATGGCAATGCAATGAGACTGTTTAAAAAAATAAATTTTTTACAAAAACAACCCGAGCAATGCGTACATTACTCGGGTTGAAACATAATCAGATTATGTTTTTTGAACATCATTATTATATGATATGCGATTTTTTCATAGTTGTCGATCATAAATTTTTCGCAGTCTTTCAACAATGCAACAGGGCATTTGGCTGTGGGTCAAGGAATATATTTACGACTGTCGCTTGCGTGAAAACGGTCGGCTATGGAATCCGACCCTACGTTAAAATGCCGTTTTTGGGTTCATATCCCACCGCTGTTCAAACGTTGTTGGTGTAAAATGCTTATCGCTTTCGCTCTGCGCATTTTACGCCGAGGATAGTTTAGTTTAGGAAAATAGAATTGGCGCAATTCACAATTTTTAGGTTTACGAAATTTATTTCTCATATCTCGTTCTCCTTTTTTGATGTGAATTGCGCCTTTTTAGCTGTTACTAATTTCGCTATTACGGCAATGCCTTTAGCTAAAGTTTAGGGTATTTCGCTTTCTGCTAAAGGTCAAATTGACCTGCGACCAAGGGCTTTGCCCTCTGGACACCCACAAGCCTTTGAAAAGGCTTGACCTAAACTTTATTTGGCTTCGCAGCACCGAACAAATTTGAGCTTTGCAAAAATTACGCATTACGCATTACGAATTACGAATTACGAATTTTTTCATTCCCCTCTTGACAAATACCCATAGGGGGTATATAATGGAATAAACCGAAAGTTCAGGGAGATAATTTCGTTATGGATAAAAAATGCTGCAAATGCTCGGAATGTAAAAAAACCAAGGAACGTTCGCCCGAAGAGTACAAAAAGCTCATGAACCGCCTGAACCGCATCGAGGGACAGGTCAGGGGCATCAAAAAAATGCTCGGGGACAACGCTTACTGCACCGATATCCTCACCCAGTCGGCGGCTATCGGCGCGGCGGTGGACGCTTTCAACCGCGAGCTTCTCGAAAATCACATAAGCACCTGCGTTGTGAACAACATTCGTGAGGGCAACGATGAAGTTGTCGGCGAACTTATCTCCATAATCAAAAGATTGATGTAAAAAAGGAATGATAAAAATGGAACAGTACAATGTCACGGGAATGACCTGCGCCGCCTGCAGTGCGAGGGTCGAAAAGGCTGTCTCGGCTGTCAAGGGTGTTTCGTCCGTATCGGTCAACCTGCTGACGAATTCAATGGGCGTTGAGGGAACGGCTTCTCAGGCGGATATTTTCGCCGCCGTTGAAAAAGCAGGCTACGGCATTTCCGCCAAGAACGGAAAATCCACCAAGACCGAAGCTCCGACCGACAATAGCGAGAAAAAGCTTATCGCAAGGCTTGTTTCGTCGCTTATACTGCTTGCGGTGCTGATGTATTTTTCAATGGGTGCAATGATGTGGGGCTGGAAAGTTCCTGCTGTGCTTGAACATAACCATTTTGCCCTTGCGCTCATTCAGCTTCTGCTCACAACGGCTGTAATGGTGATAAATCAGCGCTTTTTCATAAGCGGCTTCAAGGCTTTGTGGCACAGGTCGCCGAATATGGACAGCCTTGTCGCATTGGGCTCGTCTGCGGCTTATATTTACAGCGTCTATGAGATGTTCGCAATGACAGTCGCCAAAGATCAGATGTCCTACGTCCACAATCTATATTTTGAGTCGGCGGCTATGATACTTGCACTTATAACGCTCGGAAAAATGCTCGAAGCGCACTCAAAGGGCAAGACAACGGACGCTCTCAAAGGTCTGATCGCTCTTGCTCCCAAGACCGCGACCGTGCTTCGTGACGGAGCAGAGGTGACTATCCCTGCCGAGGACGTTGTAAAGGGCGATATTTTCGTTGTAAAGCCCGGCGAAAGCATACCTGCCGACGGTATCGTCACAGAGGGCGAAAGTGCCGTCAACGAATCGGCTCTCACGGGCGAAAGTATTCCTGCCGATAAAAAGGTCGGTGACAAGGTCTCGGCGGCAACGATAAATCAGTCGGGATTTCTGAAATGCGAAGCCGTCAATGTCGGTGAGGAAACCGCACTTTCAAAGATAATACAAATGGTGAGCGATGCCGCCGCAACAAAAGCGCCTATCGCAAAGATCGCAGACAAGGTTTCGGGTATCTTCGTCCCGACCGTTATCGGGATCGCACTCGTTACATTCGTTGTATGGCTTCTGCTCGGACAGACCGCGGGTTATGCTCTTGCAAGAGGGATAACCGTGCTCGTTATAAGCTGTCCGTGCGCACTCGGACTTGCAACGCCTGTCGCAATAATGGTCGGAAGCGGTGTCGGTGCGAAGAACGGCATACTTTTCAAGACCGCCGCTTCGCTTGAAGAAACGGGCAAGATCCGTAACATCGCCCTCGACAAGACGGGAACTATCACTAAGGGCGAGCCTAAGATAACCGATGTTATCCCCCTTAACGGCACTTTGGAGGAAGAGCTTCTATACATTGCCTGTTCGCTCGAAAAGAAGAGCGAACACCCTCTCGCCGCCGCTGTTACGGCTTACGGCAAAGAGCGGAACATAGCCCTCGCCGAAACAACGGATTTTAAAATTCTCTCGGGCAACGGACTTGAAGCAACTCTTGACGGAAAGAAAGCCGTAGGCGGAAAAGCAGAGTTTATCACTTCGCAGTTTTGCAAGCTCGACAGCGAAACAACAGCAAAGTATGAAGCACTCGCCGAGCAGGGTAAAACGCCGATATTTTTCGCCTATGACGGAAAGCTTGTCGGTATACTTGCCGCCGCCGATGTCATAAAAGAGGACAGCAAAAAGGCTGTTGAGGAACTCAAAAATATGGGTCTTAACGTCGTAATGCTGACGGGCGATAACGAAAAGACCGCCCGTGCAATTGCCGCTCAGGCAGGCATCGATAACGTTATCGCAGGTGTTCTCCCCAATCAGAAAGAAGCCGCAGTAAGAAAGCTTTGCGAAAGCGGACGAACCGCAATGGTCGGCGACGGAATAAACGATGCACCTGCCCTCACAAGAGCCGATACGGGCATCGCAATAGGCGCAGGAACGGATATCGCAATAGATGCGGCAGATGTTGTGCTTATGAAGAGCAGGCTTGAAGATGTCCCTGCCGCAATACGCCTCAGCCGAAACACCTTGACGAATATCAAGGAGAACCTCTTCTGGGCGTTCATCTATAACGGCATCGGAATCCCCGTTGCCGCAGGCGTGTTTATACCGCTCGGACTGACATTGACCCCAATGTTCGCCGCCGCCGCAATGAGCCTTTCGAGCTTCTGCGTTGTAACTAATGCGCTCCGCCTTAACCTCACCAAAATTTACGACCCCAAACACGATAAATTCCGCCATAATAAAAGCGGTAAAAATAAACAGGAGGAAAAAACCATGACTAAAACACTTAAGATCGAAGGAATGATGTGTTCACACTGCGAGGCAGCCGTAAAGAAAGCACTCGAAGCAGTAGACGGAGTTGTTTCCGCAGAGGCTTCACACGAGAAGAAGAACGCCGTTGTAACACTCTCTAAGGACGTTCCGAACGACGTTCTGAAAAAAGCTGTCGAGGATAAGGAATATACGGTATTGGGCGTGGAATAAATTCGGAATTAGGAATTCGGAATGCGGAATTATTTGCATAGCGCAACTTTGTTTGAGTAATGCGAAGCCAACTAAAGTTTAGGTCAAGCCTTTTCAAAGGCTTGCAGGGGTTAAGGGGACAGCGTCCCTCATCGCTCTCCGCAGAGAGCGAAATACCCTAAACTAAGAGCTAAGACTTTGTTGCAACAGCAAAATCACTATCAAATCAAAAGGCGCAATTCACACAAAAAAGGTAAAACGAAATATGAGAAATAAATTTCGTAAAGCCATAAACTGTGAATTGCGCCATTCTTTTTTCCTAAAACAAACTGTCCTTGAAGCGTATCTATGCGAACGAAGTGAACATAGATACACTTCAACGCAGTATAATCAAATAAACATCGGAAGAATAAAATTTTTGTACTTGACAATATTATCTTATACTAAACACCAATTAAAAACTATACAAAAAATCAAGCAAAAACTCTGATATATGGGTTTTGCGCCGATTTTTTGTCTATAGTTTTATTGGTGTTTAGTATTAATGTGATACAATAATCACAGAAAAGATTATGGAAGTGTAGCCATACGGTTCACCAAAAAGAAATCCCCACAGACTGCTACTCTGTGGGGATTTTTCGTCAATATAAAAGCTTTGCAGATACCCATAAAAGTATCTGCAAAGCTTATTTTTTATTCAAACTCAATTATCCCAAACCGACCCTTGGCTTTGAGTATCCTCAATACGCTTGCGTCAAGCTGTTCGGAATCGATCCTTCCGTCGGAAAGTGCCGCAAGAACGTCATTGTATGCGCTCTCAATATCCGAGGTGCAGAGCATATCGTTTCCTGCGTTTACAGCGAGAACGTAGGGGCTTTCGTCAGCTTCGGCGGCAAAATTAGTTATTGCGTCCATTCCGAGGTCGTCCGTTAGGATTATTCCCTCGAAATTGAGCTCGTCCCGAAGCACGGAATGTACCTCCGCAGAGAGTGAAGCGGGACTTTCGCTGTCGAATGCCGAAACAACGTTGTGATTTACCATTACGGCAGGCGCACCTGCGTCTATTCCCGATTGGAACGGGAGAAAATCCGTATTTTCAAAGCTTGAACGTGAGCGGTCATCGTTCGCACTGCCCGTGTGAGTGTCAACATTCGGTCCGTAGCCTGGGAAATGCTTCAGACAGCTCATAATGCTGCCCTCGGTCATGCCCTCAACTGCAGCGGCAACGTATTTCGCGGTATTTTCGGTGTTTTCGCCGAATGTGCGGTCATAGATATAGTCGCTGTGGTTCTCGGTGATGTCCGCAACGGGCGCGAGATTGAAGTTTATCCCGAGCGAAAGCAGAAGCTCTGCTTTTTCGATGTTTTCGTCACGAACAGCGTCTTCGCCGTCACGGGCGAGGACTATCTGCGAGGTGAACGGGCTTAAACGGTACTGCGGAAACTTTGAAACACGCACTACAGTTCCGCCCTCTTCATCGGTCGCAAGGAACGCAGGTATCTCGGCGGCAGCCTGAATTTTCGCCGTCTTTTCCGCCATTGTATCGGGGAATTCATTCTGAAAATCGCCCGCATAGAGAGTATAGCCGCCGAGATGGTATTTGCTCATCGTATCAGCCGCACCCTCGGACGGGAATCTTCCCAGAATTATCTGACCGACCTTCTGTTCGTCCGTCATTGAAGCAAGGAGCGCCTCGGCTGACGAGAAATCAAGCTCACCGCTCGGCTCTTCGGCATCGTCCGTCATATCGTCCTCGGGAGTGTCGGGATCATCCGTTTCGTCCGTGTTTTCATCGGCTGTTTTGTTTTCCGATACTGCTTCGGTCACTTCCGTTTTTGAAATTGTCGTATCTGCGGCGGTTTCGGCGTTCGGCTTTGAAATTGTTGCCGTACAGCCGCACAAAGCGAGCGCCGCAATAAATGCAATAAATGTTGATCTGAACTTTTTCATAATATCTGTCCTTTGGGTTTAATTTGCGCTGAAACCTATTCCGAGGATATCGATGTTCTTATCGAGCGAATCCTCCGCAGGGCGGATCTCGATCTCCATATCCTTTGTTTCCTGCCATTTTATTATTTTGAATGCGTAAGGATCGCCCCAGCCGTCGCTCTGGTTCGTGTCAACGACCTTTGCCCTTGCGCCGTTTATATAGACCTCAAACTTGCCCATTGAAGCGTTGTTGTTTCGCTTTGCCACAATGAAAAGTCCGTTTGCATTGACCCTGAACTTCATAGGCTCATTTGTTGCCTTGTCGAAAGACCAGCCTTTTGTGAAGCCGTCCGCTGACGAAGAATTCGTGAAGCTTCCGAGCGACTCCATAGTGAACCTGCTGTCCGAGCCGTCATAGTCCGATTCGATAAGAACGGCATTTTCATAAGGTGCGCCGAATATACTTTCCGCAGGGAGAGTATATTCGTCCGACTGTACTTTAAGCGACTCGTCAAAGGCGTGTGCGATAAGCTTGCAGAAGAGCGTGTGACCGTTCGGGTTCGGGTGCGAAGAATCGTTATAGTAGTCCTCCCACTTTATAGTTCCGTTGCCGAGAGCCTCGGTGAGAGCGTCAGCGGTGCTTATCATCGGGAGCGAGTAGAAATTGCCGATGCTTTTCATATACTCCTGCGCGGAGTGTCCTTCTTTTGTGCGGTTCAGGATAAGCACAACAGCAGGCTCGTTTTCCTGTTCGAGTGCAGTTCTGACGAGGGATTCATAGCTTTCCTTATAGTCGCTCTCCATACCGTCATTAACGGCATATTCAACGAAAATTATATCTGCCTTGTTGTCAAGAATGTCACGCTTTAAGCGGAGATTTCCGAGAATGGACGGCGTTCCGCTTATGCCCTTGTTGACATAGTTGACCGTGCCGCTCGGGTATCTTTCTTTGAGCAGGTCGGTTACTTTGCTTGCAAAGCACTCGTTCGGCTGAACGGTATAACCATAGGTTATAGAGCCGCCGATGAAGCCGAGCGTTATCTCGCCGCCGTTTTCAAGCGTTTGAAGCTTTTCGTTGAGCCTGTGCGTGTTGCCGACCGAAACGAGCGAGGTCGAAAGCATTTGCTTTTCAGCCTCGGAAAGGCTCGTATCGTCCTCTATCAATGGATAGGAAAATGCTGCGGCTTCGGCTGTCTGAGCGATTTCTGTCGGTTCTGCTTTATCTGCGCTGTTTCCGCAAGCCGAAAAAAGAGAAACGCACATAGCGGCTGCGGCAAAAAAGCTTGTTAATCTGAGTTTGTTCATAATCATTTCTCCCAAGAATATTTAAGGTCGACGATAGCGGTGAAAATTCCGCTGTCCGTAATGTCAATATAGCCATAAGATGGATTTTTACCGTCACGGGGCTGTGCGCAGCTGCCGGGATTCATATAATATATCCCGTTCTCATAATGCAGGAAGCGTTCGTGCGTATGCCCGAAGAGGACAATGTTGCAGTCGTTCTGCTTTGCCGCGTCGGTGATATGTTCAAGTCCGCCCTTTACGCCGTAGGAATGACCGTGTGCGGCGAAAATTCTTGCACCGTCAACATCTATCACTGTTGAAAGCGGAAGTCTGCTGCAGTAATCGCAGTTGCCTGCGACCCTGCGCAGATCGATATGCGGATATTCTGCCAAAATAAGGTCGGTTTCATTTTCGCCGTCGCCGAGATGAATGAACATCTGCGCCTTTCCGAGATTGTTATCAACGATATCGCTGACCGTTCCTGTTTTTCCGTGCGAATCGGACATTACAACTATCCTCACAAATTTTCTCCCTTTGCATAAAATATATCAATACAGCCGTAAATTTTGTTTATACAAAAATATGCTGCTATTCTATCAGGATAAATTATAACATAAAATATAAGGAAAATAAAGAGCAATCCGTAAATTTATCTTTTTATTTCAGGGGGAACTTTATATGACCGATTTCAATAAGAAAAATATGAACGAGCTTCTCGATGTTGTAAGCCGAAAGCTCGGCGTTCCGAAAGAACAGCTGCGCTCCGAGCTTGAAGCGGGAAAATTTGACTCCGCACTGAAAAATATGAAGCCTTCCGAAGAAGCGATGTTCAACCGCATCGTCAGCAACCCGACCGCTCTCGAACAGTTTATGAGCAGTCCGCAGGCAAAGGCACTCTACAACAAGCTTACGGGCGGAAAATAATAAGGTCACCTCTAAAAACCACCGGCTAAAGCCTTAGCACCTCATCTGCTTGCAGATTTTCCGTCATCTTGCACATAAATTTCTTGACATACGACAGTATGCCTGCGAAATTTCTATACAATCTGACGAAAAATCTGACTGCGCATCTGAGGCACTATGGTTTTTAGATGCGACCATAATTATTTCTTCAAAAGTTTCAGACGTGGGAGGTGCTTGCTTTGGACAATATGAGCGAAAAGATCCAATCACTGCTGTCCGATGAGGAGAGTATGCAGCAGATAAAGGAGCTTGCGGCGATGTTCGGCGGCACTTCCGATACGTCCGAAGCCTCGCACGAAAGCAAGCTGCCGCAGTCGGACGGCGATATGCCGATAGATCCCGCGGCGCTGATGAGCCTTATGTCGGGGCTTTCCAAAAACGACAAAAACTGCGACCTGCTCATCGCGCTGAAGCCGCTTCTCTCTGAGGACAAACAGCCGCGCGTTGACAAAGCCGTTAAGCTTCTGCGGCTTTATAATATTTATTCCGAGCTAAAAGAGAGCGGTGCGCTCGGTAACCTTTTCTGACGGAGCAAAAGCCTATGGAAAACAGCAATAAAAGCATCACAATGGCGGAAAAACGTGTCGGGGAGATGAATAAATTGACGCAGGGATTTCTTGAACAAAGCAACCGCTGTTTACGTCAGATGGAACAGCCGCAGTCTGCGCAGGCTAAGCAGTTCCAAAACCGACCGTCTGCACCCCCTCGGCAGAACGTACAGCAGAATATGCCGCAGAATGTTCCAAATCGGAACAATACAGTGCAGAATTCTATGCCGAACAGTCAGCTTCAGCGCCGGAATGTTCCGTTTCGGAACAATTCTCCCCGTAATATGCAGAGGAACGCCCCGAATCAGCCGCAGAAGCCGCGTTTTGAAGCGGTCGGGAACGGCAGACAAAGCCCTCCGCAGAACTTTATACCGCCGCCGCCAAGCCCCGAGCCGCCGAGCCGTGAGCCGAACAGGCAGAGTTCGCTCCTGCCGATACCGATAGATCCCGATACCGCTCTCATAGCCGCGCTTGCCGCCGTGCTTGTGAAAGAAAAAGCCGATACGAAGCTTATATTGGCATTGCTGTATATTTTATATTAAGGAACGTGATATAAATGCCGAAAGCAAAAGAATTTTTCAGCCGTGTTTCCTGTATCCTTACGGGAAAGCCGTCCGAGACGAACGACAGCGAGGAGATACTCGCCGATATTGACGAGATAGTGAGCAGGCTTTCGCACTGCCGCAGGATATTCAATTTAGTCACGGACAGCGACCTCATCGAGGCGGCAATATACGAGGAGCTTGCGCTTCGCTCGCGGTATGCGTATCTTATGAAACGTGCGCGTACACAGGGCATAACGGGGAGGACGGTGCTGAAATGAACACAGGAGAGATAGGAAATATCATTTTTTACATAGCGGTCATCGTTTCGGCGATAGCAATGACAGTGCATTATCTCAGAAGTGCCAAGCCTGCAAAAACGGCATTTTTCGGAATGAGTTCGGGGGCGGTGTTCCTTACCCTGCTTCACTTTTTCGGGGGATATGTCGGTTTTTCCGTGCCGCTGAATTTTTTTACGGCGGTAATGTCGCTGATACTTGGTATCCCCGGGGTCATTATTGTGGCTTTAATGGGTCGCTTCGGGGCGGTTTGAGTTAAATTCGGAATTCGGAATTATTTATGCTTCGAAAATTTACTGTGCAAACCCTATTTTCGTAGGGGCGGATTCTATATCCGCCCGTTCACAATTGCTGTTTTTATACTAAACACCATTTAAAATTCAGAAAAAATCAAGCCGACAATCTCGTAGCTGTTTTTAACAGGTTTATATAGGATTTCGGCGCAGATTTTTTCCTGTATTTTATTGGTGTTTAGTATTAGTGACATACCCCATAGCTGTTCATATTGAGTTGAAGCTTATCTATGTTCACTTCGTTCGCATAGATAAGCTTCAAGGATAGTTTGTTTTAGAAAAAAAGAATGGCGCAATTCACATTTTATGGCTTTACGAAATTTATTTCTCATATTTCGTTTACCCTTATTCGTGTGAATTGCGCCTTTGGATTTGTTAGTGATTACGTTATCGTAACTGATATTATGCTGTTTGTTTAGGGAGTTTCGCTCTTCTGCTAAAGGTCAATTTGACCTGCGACCAAGGGCTTTGCCCTCTGGACACCTACCACCTTTGAAAAGGTGGACGAAACTTTTGCTTGGCTTCGCAACGTCCAACAAATGTCAGTTATGCCAATAATTCCGCATTCCGAATTCCTAATTCCGAATTATTCAACAATGCCGCCTTCAACAACAAGGTTTTCCTTGTCTACTGCCGGACCGTAAACATCTGCGAGAGTTGCATCATAGTCGTTGTGGAAGAAGTTTTCGCCTGCAAGAGAGGTGATCTCATCGTTGATGTAGGTGAGAAGTGTTTCGTTGCCCTTTGTAACTGCAGGTGCGATCGTATCAAGGCTGCCGAGGGACTCGATGCCTACTGTAAAGCCGGGGTTCTGCATTGCCCATGCGAGGACTTCTGTGTTGTCTGTGGAGAATGCATCGCCTCTGCCGTCCTGAAGTGCGGAGTAAGCTTCGTTGTATTCATCAAACTTTACAAGTTCAAGACCGTTGTACTGGTTTTCTGTGAAGAACTGTTCTGCTGTTGTACCCTTTACAACGATGAGCTTCTTGTTTTCGAGGTCTGCTTCGGAGTTGATTGGTGCGCTTTCGGGGGAAACTACGCCGAGTGCGACCTTCATATAAGGAAGTGCGAAGTCAACCTTTTCTGCTCTTTCCTCCGTTACTGTAAAGTTTGCGAGGATAATGTCTACCTTGCCTGTGATGAGGTATTCCGCTCTGTTTGCGGCTTCAACGGAAACGAGTTCAAGCTCTGTTCCGAGATCCTGTGCAAGTCTTTTTGCGAAGTAAACATCGTAGCCCTGATATTCGCCGTTGTTGTCAACATAACCGAATGGGTTCTTGTCGGAGAATACTCCGATCTTGAGTGTGCCGCTTTCCTTGATCTCGTCAACTGTGCGGTAAACCTTTGTGTTTGCATCTGTTGATGCTGAGTCTGTATTTGTGTCTGCTGCCTTGTTTCCGCAAGCTGTAAAGGAAACTGCGATAGCTGCTGCGGATAAAGCTGCAAGAATTTTCCTGAAACCAAACTTTTTCATAAACTTCTTCCTTTCTGTATCGAAACCTTTTATTCCGAATATGTGAATGTTTTAAGGAACTGCTTTGCACGTTCCGTTTTCGGAGCGTCAAAGAACTGTTCGGGCGTTCCCTCTTCGACTATCTCGCCGCCGTCAAGGAAGATGATCCTGTCTGCGACAGCCTTTGCGAACGCCATTTCGTGAGTAACTATCATCATCGTTGTTCCGCTCTTTGCAAGGTCAAGAACAACTTTGAGCACTTCATGCACCATTTCGGGGTCAAGAGCCGCCGTTATCTCGTCAAGAAGAATGATATCGGGGTGGATTATAAGGCTGCGGACGATAGCCGCACGCTGTTTCTGTCCGCCCGAAAGCTCATTCGGGTAAGAATCCGCTTTTCCTGCAAGACCTACTCTGTCGAGGAGCTTCAAGGTTTCTTCCTCGACTTCTTTTTTTTCACGCTTCTGGACTTTGAGCGGTGCGAGTGCAATATTCTGTGCGATCGTCATGTGCGGGAAAAGGTCGTAGCTCTGAAAGACCATTCCGATATGCTGACGAATTTTTGTAAGGCTTTTTTTGCCGTAAAGTACAGGTTCACCGTGGAGCGCAACGCTTCCGCCCTGTATAGGTTCAAGTCCGTTCAGACAGCGCAGAAATGTACTCTTTCCGCAGCCTGACGGTCCGATAAGTACGATGACCTCGCCCTTTTCGACCGAGATCGAAATATCTTTGAGGATAACGTTGTCACCGAACTGCTTATGCAGATTTTTTACCTCGATTATTGTTTCCGCCATTATACAAACTCCTTATGCCGAAAGCTTTTTCTGCTTCTTATCGATAGCTGTCGAAAGCATCGAGAGCGGGAAGCAGACTGCAAAATACATTACGAATATCGTTCCGTAGACCCAAAGCGCAGCGTTCGGTGCTTCAAAGCGGTTCGCATCGATTATCTGCTTGCCGACTTTGAGTACTTCCGTAACGCCGATGAGTGAAACGAGCGCAGTGGTCTTTATCATTCTTGTTGAAAGATTGATAATGTTCGGGATAAGCAGGCGTATTGCCTGCGGAAAAATAACGTAGATATAAGCCTGAAACTTGGTAAGTCCGAGCGATGTTGAGGATTCATACTGATGAACGGGGACGCTTTCAAAGCCGCCTCGGATAAGGTCGCCCATTTCAGCCGCTCCCCATATCGTGAATACGATTATTGCCGAGGTCTCGCCCGAAAGATTGATGCCGAGTGTTCGGACGATACCGAAAAATACGATGAAAAGCCAGACGAGCTGCGGCATTATGCGGACGATCTCAAGGTAAGCTCTGCAAACCGCTCTGACTGCCTTGTTCTTCATTCTCATAGCAGCGCCGAGCAACGAGCCGAGGATAAGCGAGAAGCCTATCGATATGAGAGCGATCCGTATCGTGACCCAAAGTCCGCCAAGCAGTCTTAAAAAATTGTTGCCCTCGAATACTATCTTAAGCCCCTCCACGGCGAAGCCTCCTTTCAAGCACCGAACACAGCAGCGATATCGGTAAAATGATGATAAGGTATGCTATGACGAGCATAAAGAGCGACTCCGTTGTGCTGGAGTACATTCCGATAAGATCCTTTGCTACGTACATAAGGTCGGCGAGTGCGACTGCGCTGAAAACGCTCGTTTCTTTCAGAAGAAAGATCATATTTGCGCTCACGGCAGGCATTGCAGCCGCCGCTGCCCTTGGGAAAACAACATAGCGCATTACCTGACCTCTTGTAAGTCCGAGGCTTTCCGCAGATTCTATCTGGGCTTTTTTTATGCTTTGGAAACCGCTTAAAAATGATTCTGACATATAGCTTCCGCCGAGAAAAGTAAGTCCGATTATGCCGCAGGCCTCGGAGGAGAGAACTATTCCTGCCTTCGGAAGTCCGAAATAAAGGAAAAACAGCTGCACGATGAGCGGCGTGTTTCTCGAAAGCTCGGTGTAAATGATTGTGACAGTGCGCAGAACGGGTATCCTGTAGTACCTTGTCAGTGCGCATATCAGTCCGACGATCGTTGAAAGCACAATACCTATAGCGCCCGTTACGACCGTCAGCACCGCTGCTTTGACATAAAGCGGATAATGCTGCGAAATAAATGTCAGATCCATGGTTTCCTCCCTTTCAAGAGAATTATTTTAAGTTTGCTGTTCAAGGAGGGGGCAGGTCACTGTAATATTAATTTATCTAAGGAATTGCATCTCATTAAACAACAATTCCTTAATTATACAACGAAAACGCTGAAAAGTCCAGCGTTTTCGTTACTTCTTTAAAGAAATTTCAGAAAATTGCTACAACTGCGCCGTTGTAGTTTTCAGCGATGAAGTCCTTAACTTCGTCAGTTTCGAGTGCGGAAACGAGAGCCTGGATCTTAGGAAGGTTTTCATTGCCGCTCTTTACTGCAACGATGTTTGCGTAAGTCTGAGCTGCATCACCGGAAGCATCTTCGGAAGCGATAGCGTCTGCGATCTTAAGACCTGCTGCGAGAGCATAGTTGCCGTTGATAACTGCGAGAGAACCGTCGCCTGCGTTGGCGAACTGAGCTGCAACCGTGTCAGCCTGAACGGTTGTGATGTTGAAGCCGTGGTCATCAACAATGTCGAGTGTCTTTACGCCGTCAAGAGCATTTGCACCCTCTGGAAGAGTGATAAGACCTTCCTGTGCGAGGAGGAGGAGAGCTCTTGTTTCGTTGCTGTCGTCAGCAGGGATCACAATTGTTGCACCCTCGGGGATATCAGCAACGCTTGCAATGCCGTTGGCATAAAGTCCGAATGGTTCATAGTGAATGGAAGCTACGGAAACAAGGTCAGTACCGTTGGCTTCGTTGAAGCTGTTGAGGTAAGGAGTGTGCTGGTAGTAGTTAGCGTCAAGCTCACCGTCAGCAACAGCCTTGTCGGGGAGTACATAGTCATCATAAATTGTGATCTGGAGGTCATAGCCCTGCTCTGCGAGCTTATCCTTAACGAATTCAAGTATCTCACCGTGAGGTGTGGAGGTTGCACCGATCTTGATAACGTTGTCGCCGTCAGCAGTTGTTGTGTCAGCAGCCTCTGTTTCTGCTTCTGTTTCAGCGTTTGCGTCAGCAGCTTCTGTATCTGCTGCTGCGTTGTCAGCTGCGGAGGTATCGGCAGTTGTATCCGATGCTGTGTCGGCTGTGTTTGAAGAGCAGCCTGTGAGTGCGAGTGCTGCGATAGAAAATGCAGCGATGATGCTTGTTAATACAGTATTCTTTTTCATAATAGTTTTTCTCCTTCATTATACGGCGGGGATGCCCCGCGGCAGATTCGCAGGTAAAATATACAGTAATTTATAATATTCTACCCGGTAACAAAACATCATCTATTCAATAGATTATGCTTTGTTTCAGTTTTCGGTGAATAATTATCGGCAACATCGTGACGTAAACATTCGCCCGTTCCTGAAATTTTCACGCAGAAGGCGATCAAAAAGCTTTTCCATTTTTCACTTTCTCCTTAATATTGTAAAGCCGTTCCTTATGCGGCATTACTTATTAATACGTTTGTCCGTCCTGTGAGCGATCATCATTCCAAGCTCCTGAATGAGCTGTACAATGATTATCGTCAGCACTACGCACACCCATATTATGTCATTGTTAAAGCGCTGGTAGCCATAGTTGATAGCTATCGTACCAAGTCCGCCGCCTCCGATAGTTCCTGCCATTGCGGAATATCCGAGGATAGTTACGAGTGATATGACTGCGCCTACGATAAGCGAAGGCTTTGATTCGGGGATAAGCACCTTCCGGATTATCTTGAAGTTGGAAGTTCCCATTGACTGCGCAGCTTCGATAACGCCCTTGTCAACTTCCTTTATAGAGCTTTCCACCATACGAGCCACATAGGGTGCAGCCGCGATGATGAGCGTTACTATCATTGCCTTGTTTCCGAGGCTCGTTCCGACGACTAACTTCGCAACGGGGAGCATCGCAACCATAAGGATAACGAACGGAATGCTTCGGAAGATGTTTACGATAAATCCGAGGATCCTGTTGAGCCACGGGATAGGCTTTATGCCGTCCGAGCTTGTGACACTCAAAAGCACTCCGACCGGAAGTCCGATAATATATGAGAAAAATGCGGAAATGAACGTTAAATAAACGGTTTCCCATATTCCTTTCTGCAAAACGCCCTTTTCAATGAGCTGTGAAAGAAGATCTGACATTATTTTCACCCCTTATCCTTAGTTGAGCTCCGAATATTCAATGCTGTTCGCATCGAGATAAGCCTTTACACGGTCGTATGATTCAAACGGCACTTGGATTATAAGCTGACCGTAGGCCTTGCCGTCAATGTCCTTTGTGTCGGCGTGGAGAATGTTCACAGCCGCACCGCATTCAAGGACTATAGCCGCAAGAACGGGCTTGCCCGAGCTTTCGCCGTTGAAAACTATCCGCACTTTTTTGCCCTCGGTTATCTCGGCGGCTGCCTTTATCTCGGGGAGAACGAGCTTTTTTGCTATATCCGACTGAGGATTTGCGAAAACGGTCTTTACGTCGCCCATTTCCGCAACAACGCTCTTGTCAAGAACCGCAACACGGTCACAAATGCTGTCGATGATGCTCATTTCGTGAGTGATAACAACTATCGTGATGCCAAGCTCTTTGTTTATCTTTTTCATAAGCTCCAGAATGGAACGTGTGGTGTCGGGGTCGAGTGCGCTCGTTGCTTCATCGCAGAGCAGATATTTCGGGTTTGCGGCAAGCGCCCTTGCGATCGCAACACGCTGTTTCTGACCGCCCGAAAGCTGCGAGGGGTAGCTTTTTTCCTTTTCGGCGAGCGAAACAAGCTGTAAAAGCTCTCTTGCCCTCTTCTCGGCATCGGCTTTCTTCACGCCTGCAATTTCAAGCGGAAAACAGACATTTTTGAGAACAGTCCTCTGTTCGAGCAGGTTAAAGCCCTGAAATATCATTCCGATGTTTCGTCTTGCTTCGAGAAGCTCCTTTGTCGAAAGCTGACCGAGGTTCTTTCCGTCGATGACAACATCGCCCGTAGTCGGACGTTCGAGAAAGTTTATGCAGCGGACGAGGGTGCTTTTTCCTGCGCCCGAAAGACCGATGATGCCGAATATCTCGCCATCGTTGATCGTGATGTTGACTTCCTTTATTGCTGTGACGGCTTTTTCGCCCTTGCCGTAGGTCTTGGATATATTTTTGAGTTCTATCATTCGTTTCACCCCATTACAAAACAAAAAGCAGGCGAACCTGCTTCATACGGATATATGAAAAAATCGTTAAAAGCAGCTTTTATGATATTCTTTTTTGCAGGACATTATGCACATGTACATTGAGATGCAGGACATCATATCAGCTTCGCTCCTTTCGATCGTTTTGTTTTTGACTATGGCTCTATTATACACTTTAAATCATAGCTTGTCAATAGGTTTTCTAATGATTAATTGCTCAAACATTACCCTGTGTTTTGCAGGATTTTTTTACACATCGTACAAATTAGGTATAAAATGTTAAGAAATAGGCGAAAATAATGTACTTTTGACCGCATTTGTGCAGCTTTGAGAGTTGGAAACGTCATTTTGAGCAGATTTTTCCCTGTATTTTATCGGTGTTTAGTATTATATGGTGTATTCAAGGCTGCGGTATTTTTGTAGGGGACGGGTTGCCCGCCCCGCACCGCAAGGTGTTTTATAGTAAAAATCAGACCTGCTTTCAAAGAATGTGATTCCTTTAAAAGCAGGCTTCTTTCGCGTATCCCCAAATCGCCGGCGCAATTTGGGACGGGTAACCCGTCCTCTGCAATAAATCATCGTATATTGGGGGAATAAAACAAAAACCACTTATCAAAGATAAGTGGTTGATTGGTGCGGTAAATGGGACTTGAACCCATACGTCAAAGACACACGCCCCTCAAACGTGCCTGTCTGCCTATTCCAGCACTACCGCATTTATTAAGTTGTTGTCGCTTCGGAACGTTTTGTTCTCTCCCTGACGACGATATTTATTATAGCATACAGCAATACATTTGTCAAGCGTTTTTTCAAATTTTTTTGAGATTTTTTCAACTTTTTTTCAAAGGCTCGAAAAATGACGTACCTGCGAGGGGTTTTCTAATTCGTAATGCGTAATGCGTAATTATCGTATTCCTCAAAATTTTCTTGAAATCAGATAAAAATCTAATAGTGACAGCGCTTTTAATATGTAAAAAATGGAACTTTTGCCGCAAATTGCGGAGCAAAAAATAATTACGCATTACGCATTACGAATTACGCATTAAAAAATGCCGCCCGATACTGTGACAGCACCGAACGGCATCATTGCATTTTTTCTTATGCCTTAGCAGCGTTGAGCTTCTTAGCGAGCTGGGACTTCTTTCTTGCTGCACAGTTCTTGTGCATAAGACCCTTAGCGCAAGCCTGATCAACAGCCTTGATAGCAGCTCTTACAGCAGCCTCGGACTCGGGAGCCTTTACAGCTGTAGCAGCGTCAGCCTTCTTAAGAGTTGTCTTGAGAGCAGACTTAACAGCCTTGTTTCTCATTGTCTTGGTGTTGATGACCTTTACTCTCTTCTTAGCGGATTTAATATTTGGCATTTTGTTTTCCTCCAAAATCTCTGATAATTTAAATTTTTCTGCAAATAATATTGACAGCTTGCATATCGTTTATTCGGAACAAAGCGGTGACACGGTTCGCTTTTTGCTCCCGCGGGTGTAATGACTCACCCATTTTTACAAAGATAAACACGCGATATAGCAGTACGGCTGCCCTTATCGAATACATATCTGCACAAGCTTAAATAACATTCTATCATTATTTGTCTGATTTTTCAATAGGCAATTTAAAAAAACTTGTAGAAATATAACGGCTTGGTTTATGCAGATTATCTAATTAAGCTTTAAAGGGGAAATATTGTATGTCAGCACGAACTGATCTTGCGGTGGAAATGATCGACGAGGACGCACGTTCGCTCCCGAGGGGCATCGGCAGAAAGCTTCGCAAAAGCTCCGCCTGCAGCATAACCGAGATCGAAGTCACCTCCGAGCTTGCAGGCTTGAAGATAGGCAAATCCAAGGGCAGGTATATCACGGTCGAAACGGACAGGCTCTCCTATGCGCCGTCCGACTTCGAGGAGCAGGCGCAGAACATCGCCGATGAGATAACCGCCCTGCTGAAAAGCCATAACTGCGGCACGGAGAACGGTCTTGTAGTCGGTCTCGGCAACTCGGACATCACCCCCGATGCGCTCGGACCTATGGTAATATCGCAGATAATCGCGACCCGTCACCTTAAAGGTTCACTGCCGAAGGATCACGAACTGGCTTCACTGAAAGTCGTTTCCGCGCTTGCACCGGGTGTTCTCGGTCAGACGGGGATCGAAGCCGCCGAGATAGTCGATTCGGTCTGCTCGGGGATAAAGCCTGCGTTCGTTATCGCGGTGGACGCGCTCGCCTGTTCGGACGTTTCGCGCCTCGGCACAACGATACAGATAACCGACACGGGCATTTCTCCGGGCTCGGGCGTGCAGAACCGCCGCAAGGAGCTGACCGAAACGACCCTCGCCATTCCCGTTATCGCAGTGGGAGTTCCGACCGTTGTCGATATGCACACCATTGTCGAAAATATCACGGGCAGCGCCCCCGACAAGCATCTGCCGAATATGATGGTAACTCCGCGTGATGTTGACAAGCTTATCGAGCGCGCCGCCCGTCTTATAGCCTGCGCCGTGAACAAGGCTCTCCAGCCGCATCTCAGCTTTGCCGATATTTCGGCACTCTCATAATGGTCACCTCTAAAAACCACCGGCTAAAGCCTT
>OHKP01000089.1_pt1 | contig 62072 bp, 52 predicted proteins | sample 1568861 | NCBI WGS metagenome assembly OHKP01 (sample SAMEA3879524, study PRJEB24766) | human gut metagenome | biome: human-associated habitat; feature: feces | place: USA | collected 1985/1987 | reverse complement strand
TGGCTTTGAAAGTATACAAGGAACTGGAGCGCATGCTGAAAGTCTCAGAGATTAAAATGAGCGTAGACAAGGTGCTAGCATTGGCTAAGACCATCACAACCATACAAATTAAGCTACCTCTGAACAAGGAGGTATACACTCAGACAATGTTGATGGCAAGGCATCACAAAATCGCCAAACTCTTTGATGAAGATTTTTGGGTGACGCAATGACGAAGTCAGGTGAACCACTACTACCCCTATGGCGCGCTCATGGGCGACAGCCGCAATGCCACAACCCAACCCTACAAATACATAGGCAAAGAACTCGACCGCACCCACGGTGCCCGCCACCACGCCCCGTGACCAGAATTATCCCCATGGTTTATCGGGTGAGCCACAATATTATTTGATCCGAAGATACGGGAATTGCCAATAACAAAAAAGTCCTAAGGAACTCCTTAGGACTTTCAGCGCTTCAAGATGGGCTTGAACCAACGACCCCCTGATTAACAGTCAGGTGCTCTAACCAACTGAGCTATTGAAGCAGTGTGCATCATTTCTGAATTGCGAGTGCAAAGGTACAGGGTTTTTCCCAAACCTCCAAACATTTCTCCATATTTTTTTCAAAAACATCAAAAAAAAATATTTTTTCGCTCATTTCATGCCCTAATGTGCCGTGTTATTCGTACTTTTGCATATTATGAGAAAGGTATTTATAGTAATACTTCTGGCGATGGGCATCTCCGTCCACGCCCAGAACAAAGACCACAATCTTGAAGTGGCCAAAAACTTGGAAGTTTTCAACTCCATATACAAGCATCTCGACCTGCTTTATGTCGATACCCTCAACGCCAAGGAGGTGGTGGGCAATGCCATCAACGGCATGTTGCGCAGTCTGGATCCCTACACGGTGTACTACTCGGAAGACAAGACCAACGAGCTGCGCACCATGCTCACGGGCAAGTATGCGGGCATAGGCAGTATAATAAGGTGGAACTCGCAAATCAGCAACTCGGTCATCGAGGAGCCCTATGAGGGCATGCCTGCCGCCGAAGCCGGTCTGCGCAAGGGCGACATGATACTCAGCATCGACGGCGAGTCGATGAAGGGCAAGGACAACGCCTACGTGAGCGACCATCTGCGTGGCGACGCCGGTACCACCTTCGAACTCAAGATACGCCGACCCTCTACTGGCAAGGAGATGCGGTTCAAGATTACGCGTCGGTCCATCCAGATGCCCGCAGTGCCCTATTACGGCGTGCAGCAGGGTGGAATAGGGTATATCAAGCTCAATGAATTTACAGAGAACAGCGCCAAGATTGTGCGCAACGCCTTCATCGATATGCGCCACCAGCAGATTAAGGGACTTATCCTTGACCTGCGCAACAATGTCGGCGGTTCGGAACTCGAGGCAGCCAATCTGGTAAACCTCTTTGTGCCCAAGGGCGTGACCGTAGTGTCCAACCGTGGCAAGCTGAAGCGTGCCAACCACGACTACAAGACCACCAGCGAGCCCATAGACACCGTGATACCCATCGTGGTGATGGTCAACGGCAACTCAGCCTCGGCGGCAGAGATTGTCACCGGTGCCCTGCAGGACATGGACCGCGCCGTGGTGCTCGGTACCAAGACCTACGGCAAGGGTCTGGTGCAGATGCCCATCGACCTGCCTTACAACTGCGAGATGAAGGTGACCACCAGCCGTTACTACATACCCAGCGGCCGCTGCATACAGGCACGCAAGTATCGTCACAATGACGGCGGCTCGTCGGAGGTGATAGCCGACTCTACCAAGCGCAAGTTCTATACCCTCAACGGCCGCGAGGTGCTCGATGCCGGTGGCATCACGCCCGATGTGGTGGTCGAGGGCGACTCGCTGCCCAATATCGCCTACTATCTGGCGGCTGCGCGCGACTCCAACGAGGTGCTGCTCAACTACGAGGTAGACTATATCGCCAAGCATCCTACGGTGGCTCAGCCTGCCGACTTTGAACTCTCCGACGAAGACTATGCCGAGTTCAAGAAGCGTGTGCTCGACTCGGGCTTCACCTATGACCGCACCAGCGAGAAGTTCCTGAAAGACCTCGAACAGCTCACCCGCTTTGAGGGATACTATGACGACGCCAAACCCGAGTTCGAGGCGCTCAAGAAGAAGCTCAGCCACAACGTCGCCAAGGACCTCGAGTACAACAAGCAGGCCATCAAGAACATCATCAACAATGACCTGATGGCTGCCTACTACTTCCAGCGCGGTGCCACCCAGAACTCGCTGCGCCACGACAAGCAGATGGACGAGGCGATGAAGCTCATCACCGACGGCGAGCGCTATGCCAAGATACTCAACCCCAAGAAATAGCAGGAGTCCAATCTCCCTTCACCGCTGAAGCATGGCACAGACGCTGAAACAGAAAACCATAGGAGCCATAATATGGAACCTGCTCGACCGTGGCGGTCAGCAGGTCCTGCAGATGGCCATGGTCATCGTGGTAGCCAACATCCTCTGCCCCGACGACTATGCCCTCGTGGCCATGCTTGCCATCTTCACCGCCGTGGGCAATCTGGTGGTCGAGAGCGGCTTTGGCGCCGCCCTCATCCAGCGTCACGATGCCGACGACCGTCACTACTCATCGGTCTTCTGGTTCAATCTCGCGATGAGCAGCGCCCTCTATCTGCTGCTCTTGGGCTGTTCGCCCTGGATAGCGGCATACTTTGGCGAGCCCCAGTTGGTGGCACTCTCGGCGGTAGTCTTCCTGAGTCTGCCCCTCAACGCCACCATGCTCATCCAGACCACCCTGCTCAACAAGCAGATACGGTTCCGCCACCTTGCCAAGGTCAATCTGGCGGCGATGCTCGTGTCGTCGCTGGCTGCCATCGTGATGGCGCTCTGCGGCTGTGGCGTGTGGACCCTGGCGTGGCAGCCCGTAATCCTCGCCGGCGTGAAGAGTGGGCTGCTCTGGACCACCAACCGCTGGCGGCCCCAGTGCTACTTCAGCATGGCGATTATCCGCGACCTCTTCGGCTTTGCGTCGAGTCTGCTGCTCTCGGGCTTGCTCAACGTGGTCTTCATCAATGTCTACTCGCTTGTCATCCCGCGACTCTACCCCAAACGCGAACTGGGCCTGTTTACCCAGGGCAACAAGATATGCGACCCCATAGTGAGTCTGGTGTACGGCAGCATACAGAACGCCACATACCCCATCTTCAGCAACATACAGAACCAGCACGACAGGCTCATCAACGCCTACCGCAAGTCGATACGCTTCACCTCATTCCTCACCTTCCCGCTGCTCATCGGCGGCGTGATGGTGGCGCCGGCGCTCTTCCGTCTGCTCTTCAAGAGCGAGTGGTGGGACGCCATACCCTTCTTCCAGCTGCTGTGCATGGGCGGCTGCTTCACCGTGCTCACCGCCATCAACAACAACTTCATCAAGGTGAGCGGGCGCTCTTCGGGCATACTGCGCATAGAGATTATCAAGATGGCACTCACCGCCGTGTCGATAGCCCTGCTTGCCCGCGAGAGCGTGCTGGCTATGGTGGTTGGTCTGATGGCGGTAAGAGGCGTGGTACACCTTATTAATATATATTACACCCAACGCTACACCGGCTATGGCATGTGGGCGCAACTCTGCGACACGGTTCCCTATCTGCTGCTGGCCATGGTAATGGCTGCCGCCGTGTGGAGTGTGGGTCTGGTGGTCGACAAGCCCTGGCTGCTGCTGCCTCTGCAGATAGTGGCGGGCGCGGCGGTATATACCCTGCTGGCCTATGCCACCGGCAGCAAGATACTCAAAGATGCCATCCGTTTACTGCTTAAGAAAGAAACATTATGAACAGAGACGTCAAGGTGAGCGTGCTGATGCTCGCCTACAACCAGCAACAATATGTCGATGAGGCCATACGCAGTGTGGTGCTCCAGGAGACCGACTTCGATTACGAACTCATCATCGGCGATGATGGCAGCAGCGATGCCACCGCCGAGCGTTGCCGCGAGTGGCAGCAGCGCTATCCCGACCGCATAAGGCTGCTCGACCATAGCGACAATGTGGGTCTGGCGCGCAACTTCGTGCGCACCTACCGTGAAGCCACCGGCCGCTACATCGCCATCTGCGAGGCCGACGACTTCTGGACCGACCGCCACAAGCTGCAGATACAGGCCGACTTCCTCGACAGCCACCCTGAGTATGCCATGTGCTTCCACCGGGTGGTCAACTACTACGAGGCCAACGGCACCAAGAGTCTGAGCAATGGCGGCCAGCGTCACGAGATGACCATCAACGACATTGCCCTGTGCAACCCCATCACCAACGTGTCGGTGTGCTACCGTCGCGGCGTCTTTGGCGAACTGCCGGAGTGGATGGACCGCGTGACAAGCTATGACCTGGTGATGCATCTGCTCACCCTGCAGTATGGCAAGGTATACTACATGCACCGCGTGATGGCTGTCTATCGCAAGTTGGCCACCAGCATCTGGACCGGAGGCGACAAGGCCCGCCGCGCTGAAATCTCGCGCAAGAACCGCGACCTGCTCATCGGCTACTTCGCCGACCGCAATCTCGAAGTGTGCGACATCCTGCGCCGCGCCAACGCCCTCAACTGCATCGACATGGCCAACAGCATGGACGACTGTGGCAAGCACGAAGAGGCAGGCACCTATCTGCAGATGGTGAGCCAATACAAGCCCGACTGGAGCCCTGCCGAGATATACAGGTACCGCCACAACATGACCAAGAGCCAGCGCCCACGCCCCATGCGCCGTCTGCTCACCGCCTGCCGCGCCTTTGTCTCCAAGTTTATCCCATTACCACGAATACGATGACACTGAAACCCCGTTCACATATCACCCTGGTGCCCTTTGGCGGACTGGGCAACCGGCTCAAGGCCATCAGCGCCGGCATAAAGCTGGCGCGCCAGACCCATAGCGACATCGACATCTACTGGGTCGTGGACAGCGGACTGGCCTGCCGTTTCGACCAGCTCTTCCTGCCCATCGACACCGACGGCGTGAGACTTATCGAGGCCACCGCCGACGACCTCAAGCGATGGGACCGTCCCCGCCGCAAGAACCTCTACCGCCCCTACCTCTACATGCTCAGCCACGGCGTCAGGATGTTTGCCAATGTGCAGAGCCAGGACGAGATAGACCGATGCTTTGCCGATGGCAAGACGCACAACGTGTGGATTTCGAGCTGCGTCTACTTCCCCGACAAGGACCACGTGCCCGTCGACGCCTACGACATCTTCCACCCCAAGGCCGAGATACAGGCCGAGATAGATCGGATAGCCCGCGACTTCGGCGACAATACCGTGGGAGTGCACGTACGCCGTACCGACAATGCCGGCTCTATCCAGGGCAGCAAGACCGAGGACTTCCTGGAGTGTATGGAACTGCAGCAAGCCGACACCCGCTTCTATCTCGCCACCGACGAGGAAGAGATAAAGACCCTAATGCGTAGCGAGTTTGGCGACCGTATCATCAGTATGGATGCCGAGGCATGCCGCTCTACCGCCGACGGCATACGCAACGCAGTAGTCGAGATGTATGTGCTCTCGCGTACCTGCCGCATCTTCGGTTCGCACCGTTCTACCTTCTCGGCAGCGTCGGCATGTATCGGCAGGATACCTTACGAGGCGACCGACGCATCGACCGCCGACAAGTTGGAGCCCTCTGCGCCCGTGGCGACGAAGATACTGACCATCATCGTGTCCTACAACTTCATGCCGTGGATAGACCGCTGTCTGGGGTCGCTCATCCACTCGCAGACTCCCACCGACATCATGGTGATAGACAACTGCTCCAAGGACGAGACCGTGGCAGAGATAGAGCGACGCTATCCCCAAGTGATGCTCGTGAGAAACAGCGAGAACCTGGGCTTCGGCCGTGCCAACAATATCGGTATGTGCTACGCCATAGACCATGGCTACGACGCCGTGCTGCTGCTGAACCAGGACGCATGGATAGACGCCGACGCCTTAGGCAGACTGGCTGAGGCGAGCCGTCGTCATCCCCGTTATGGTATACTCTCGCCCATCCACCTCACCGGCAGCGGCGACAAGATAGAGCATGGCTTCGCGGTCTACAGCGGTGTGCAGAGCAAGGACAGCCAGCCCGAGGCTCCGCTGGTGCAGGTGCCCTTCATCGATGCAGCCATCTGGTATATGCCCGTGGCTGCCCTGAAGCGTGTGGGACTCTTCGCGCCCATCTACAAGCACTACGGCGAAGACAAAGACCTGGCCAACCGCATGGCATACCATCACTACCGCATCGGATTTCTGCCCCGCGTCTATGGCAGTCATGCCCGCGAAGAGCGCAAGGTGACCCACGACGCCTTCATCCATTCCGAGTTTGTCTATCACCTCTCGCAGGAGACCAATCCCAATGAGAAGTACAAGCATATACACCGGATAAACCATCTGGCACTGTGGAAGAAGGAACTCATGGCCATCATTACCCTGCAGTGGTGGCGTCTGGGCCGTTTTGTCAGGATATGGCGCCAGCTCAAAGACCTGCAGGGCGAGATAGAGAAGACTCGCAGCGAGTCGTGCAACGTAGACATCAACAATTACAGATAATGGAAACAGCCCCAATCATACTCCTGGCTTACAACAGGCCAGAACACGTGGAGCGGGCGGTGGCTTCGCTTCTCCGCAATGCCGAGGCGGCGCAGTCGGACCTCTACATCTACTGCGACGGAGCCAAGCCCGGCACCGACCCGGCACCGGTGGAACGCGTGAGGGAGATAGCCCGCAGCGTAGAGGGCTTCAGAGAGGTGCATCTCGTGATGCGTGAGCGCAACTACGGCCTCGCCGCCAACGTGATAGACAGTGTGACGCAGGTGGTCAACGCCTACGGACGCGTCATCGTGGTCGAAGACGACCTGGTGGTGGCTCCCTACTTCCTGCGGTTTATGAACGACGCCCTCGAGACCTACAAGGACGAAGAGCGCGTGGGCCATATCCAGGCCTGCGACTTCACCCACGCCCCTCTGCCCGATACCTTTCTCATCAAGTGGACCGGCAGCTGGGGTTGGGCTACCTGGAAGCGCGCCTGGCGCCACTTCAACCCCGACGGCAAGGCACTGCTCGCCGAGCTGCGTGCCCGCGGGCTCACCCGGAGATTTGACTTCAACGGCAAGTATGGCTTTACGCGTATGCTGCGCCGTCAGACCCAGGGTATCAATGACTCGTGGGCCATCCGCTGGAATGCCACGCTCTTCCTCGCCGACATCCTGTCGCTCAACGTGGGTCGCTCGCTCGTTGCCAACGAAGGCTTTGACGGCAGCGGCACCAACTGTGGTGGCGGAGGGCTCTATGACTCGCTGCTCTATCCCCACCGTCTCGCTGTGGAGAAGATAGAGCCCATCGAGGAAAACCTCGAGGCGCGTAGAGAGTTTGAACGCTATTATGCCCGCACCAACTCGTTCTGGGCAAAGGCACGCCGCCGCATCATCCGTACCCTCCACGGCGACTTCGGAGCCTAAGCCATGCCCCGAAAGCGCCATAAAGCCGGCGGAAGTAGCAATTTTCTCTGCAATAACCATCGTGGTTTGGCTTTTTTTCAGTAAGTTTGCAATCTATGGTAGAAAAAACGAAGACATTGCATGTCATTGACAGACTGTTGACCCTCCTGTTTGCCCCCATCAAGGCCAACACCCTATTCTTTGTCACCATGTACCTGCTTGGGGTGGTGGGCGAGTGGCTCACGCTGCCCAACATTAAGGGCATACACCTCTATGGCAATCTCTATCTCGAACTCTTCATCGACATCTATGTCGTCTGCGCCCTGCTTATGCTCCTTCCCGGCAAGGTAAGGATGTGGGTTCGTCGCCTTATATATATAATAGTATACAGTGTGGCCATCGTGGACATCTATTGCTTCTGGAAATTCCGGTCGACGATAACCCCCACGATGCTGCTGCTCGTCGACGAAACCGACTCGAGGGAGGCGGGCGAGTTTCTGCGCTCCTACCTCTCGCCCGAGGTGGTGTTCAGTCCGGTGGGATGGGTGTTCCTGCTCATCGGAGTTCATGCCCTCGCGGTGTGGAAGCGCCATTGGCTGAAGCAGCGGCTGTTGCCCGTAGCCGAGAAGTATGCTCCCGTGTTGGGAGGACTGGTCGTGGTGGCTGGCGTGTGGGCCACGGTGTCGAGCTGGCACAACAAGACGGCGCTGGCGAAGCTCCTCTCAGCCCGTACGATAGGCGAGGTGGAGCATACGCTCACCGACCCGCAGCACGCCGTGCTCTATACGCCCCTGTGGAGGCTCACCTTCAGCGTGTATGCCAACTCGCTTGCCGCACAGCAGATAAGCCGTCTGGTGCAGAACGTGGATAAAATACAGGTAGACACCTGCTCTTTCCGCTCACCTACCATCGTGCTGATTATCGGTGAAAGCTACGGCAAGCACCACTCCCAGCAGTATGGCTATGAGCTGCCTACGACGCCACGGCAGTCGGCTCGCGAGCGCCGCGGACGACTGGTGAAGTTTACCGACGTGGTGTCGCCGTGGAACCTCACCAGCTTTGTGTTCAAGAACACCTTCTCCCTGCACGTCATGGGACAGCCGGGCGAGTGGTGCGACTATCCCCTCTTCCCCGAGGTATTCCGCAGCGCCGGGTATCATGTCACCTTCCTCACCAACCAATTCCTGCCCAAAGCCAAGGAGGCAGTCTACGACTTCAGCGGCGGCTTCTTCCTGAACAATCCCACGCTGAGTGCCGCCCAGTTTGACACCCGCAACACCGAGGTGCACAAGTATGACGATGGACTGCTCTCGGACTATGACCAGATAGCCGACTCGACCGCCAAGAATCGTGGCAACCTCTATATCTTCCACCTCTTGGGTCAGCATGTGGCCTATCGCGACCGCTATCCCCACAAGCGCACCCACTTCTATGCGTCGGACTATGAGGAACGGCGTCCGGAACTCTCTGCCAAGCAGCGCAAGATGGTGAGCTACTATGACAACGCCGTGCTCTATAATGACTCCATCGTCGACGCTATCTGCCACCGCTTTGACAACCAGGACGCCATCGTCATCTATATGCCCGACCACGGCGAAGAGTGCTACGAGGAGAACCGAGGCATTATCTGCCGCAACCATTCAGCCGAAATCGACTACGGACTGGCCAAGTATGAGTTTGAGATCCCCTTCTGGATTTACTGCACCCATCGTTATGCCGTGCGTCATCCACAGATATTCAAGCAGATAGTAGAAGCACGCAAGCGTCCATACATGACCGACGCGCTGCCACATCTGCTGCTCTATCTCGCCGGCATCTCCACGCCCGATTACTGCTCCCGCTACAATATCCTGAGCGATGACTACGACGCCTCGCGGCCCCGTCTGCTCAAGGGAAAGACCGACTATGACAAGCTGGTGCCGCCTGCGAAACCAGCCAACACCGTTTCCACCCCTTTCAAATAACCGATAATTATGACATCCAATACTTCTGCCCAGCCCCTGCTTACCCGCGCCGAGTGCAATGTACTGAGAGGTGTGGCCATCATTGGCATCTTCCTCCACAACTTCTGCCACTGGCTCAGCCCCATTGTCAAGGAGAACGAATACACCTTCGTGCGCCACAATGTGGATGTGCTCAACCAGGTGCTGAGCCATCCCGACATCTATCTCCCTGTGCATCTGCTGTCGTTCTTCGGTCACTACGGCGTCCCGGTGTTCCTCTTCCTCAGTGCCTATGGTCTGGTGAAGAAGTATGAGGCTCCCGCCATTCCCGGTGATGGCTCCCGAGTGCCCGGTAGATGGCAGTTTGTGCGCTATCATTACCTGAAACTGCTGAAGATGATGATCGTGGGCTTCGTGGCGTTTGTCCTGGTCGACGCCGTCACCCCCGGCAGCTGGCATTACACCGTTACCCAGGTGCTGGCCCAGCTGGTTATGGTCAACAACCTGCTGCCCGACCCCGACCATCAGATATGGCCTGGACCCTACTGGTTCTTCGGACTGATGCTGCAGCTGTATATCGTCTATCGGCTGGTGCTCTGCCGCCGTCACTGGGGCGTGACCGTGGCGCTGATGGTGGTCTGCGTGGGACTGCAGTTGATGATGAGTCCCGAGGGAGATGCCATCAACCGTTACCGTTACAACTTCATGGGCGGCATGCTGCCCTTCGGCCTCGGTCTGCTCTATGCCCGCTATGGCGAAGGGCTGCGACAGGAACGCTGGTCACCATCATTGTGGGGCACAGGCTTCATCCTGTCGTGTCTGCTCACCTATGCCTGCAGCCTGTTGTTCAGCCTGTGGGCAGTGGCTCCCGCCATCATCTGCGTCGGAGCCATCTGCATGGTCAAGTGGATAGCCGGCTGGTGGCAGAGAGTGGGCCACCCCGTGCTTTACGGGCTCGAATGGATGGGCCAGATATCAGCTGCGCTCTTCGTATGTCACCCCATAGTGCGCAAGATGCTCATCCCCATAAGTCGCCACGGCGACATCTACACCGGGCTGTTGCTCTATCTGATAGCCTCGATATGTCTGGCATGGCTCTTCCGCCTGCTGATGAACAAGATACCTAACCCTAAACTCTGAACGATGGACGCGAGACGAATAGAGTGGGCCAGCCTGTCGCGCTACCGCGGAGTGCTGATGGGCATTGCCATCATTATGATAGTGCTCTTCCACGTGGCACTGCCGCGCAGCAGCGCCTTCTTCGGGCTGAAGCGCATGGGCAACATGGGAGTAGACATCTTCTTCTTCCTGAGCGGCATCGGCTTGTGGTTTGCATGGACCAAGCGTCCCGAAGTGCTCCATTTCTACCGTCGCCGTCTGCTGCGCATACTGCCGGCATGGCTGCTGGCATCGACGGCGTTCTATCTGCCCGACTATCTCGGACCGCGGCGGTTCTCGTCGTCATTGCCCGACCTGATAGGCGACATTACCGTCAATTGGGACTTCTGGATACACGACGAACTGACGTTCTGGTACATCCCCGCCACACTGATGCTCTATCTGTGGGCACCCTGGTTCATGAGGCTGGTCATGCGCAACCGCTGGTGGAGCCTCCTGCCCGTGCTGATGATGGCCTGGTGTGTGGCGGTGCAGTATCTTCCGCCCGTACATCATGCCGTGGGACATATCGAGATATTCTGGAGCCGCGTGCCCATCTTCTTTATCGGCATCGTAGCCGGTCAGTGGGTCAAGGAGCAGTTTGCCCTGCCCCGCGCCGCCCTGCCCGTGGTGGCTGTCACCGCCCTGCTCACGCTGGCACTCTGCATCGCACTCGAGCAGACGGCACACGGGCGCTTCCCCATCTTCCTCGAACGCATGCTATACATCCCTCTTACCCTTGCAGCCACACTCTGGCTCTGCCATTACCTGCACTGCCTGCCCCAGAGGGTAGCTGCGGCGCTGACATTCGTAGGAGGAATAAGTCTGGAGATATACCTCCTGCACTGCCACTTCATCTTGAAGTATATAGAACCGCTGGCGCTGGACTACTGGCCCACCGCCCTTCTCTGTCTGGCCATCACCATACCCCTGGCGTGGCTGATACATCAGTTGTTGAATGTAGTAATCAAACTCCTTAGGCTATGAGAGCTAAAATTATCGGTGCCCTGCGCGTCATACGTGTACGCCATTGGGTCAAAAACTTCTTCGTCTTCATCCCCATCTTCTTCGGTGGAGCCATCTTCGATGTCGACCAGCTCGGCGCAGGTGCCGTCACGTGGATGGCGTTCTGCTTTGCGGCGTCGGCCATCTACTGTCTCAACGATATCATCGACGTTGAGGCCGACCGAGCCCATCCCGTCAAGTGTAATCGCCCTATAGCTTCGGGCGCGATATCGGTGGGTGAGGCATACCTCATGATGGGAGTGATGGTGGCACTGTCTATGGCTATGCTGTCGCTGCTTACCGAGTGGAAGGCAGTGGGCGGAATAGTGGTGTTCTATCTGGTGCTCAACGTGCTCTACTGCATACGCCTCAAGGACAAGGCCATCATCGACGTGTGTATCGTGGCTTTCGGATTTGTGCTGCGCATCCTCGCTGGAGGTTTCGCCACCGACATCGTGCTGAGCAAGTGGATTGTGCTGATGACCTTCCTGCTCACCCTCTTCCTGAGCTTTGCCAAGCGGCGCGACGATGTGCTGCGTATGGAGGCTACGGGAGTGGCGCCGCGCAAGAATACCATCCGCTACAACCTCACCTTCATCAACCAGGCCATCACCATCACCGGCTCGGTGATGCTGGTATGCTATATCATGTACACCGTGTCGCCCGAGACCCTCGCCCATTTCCATAACGACTATCTCTACCTCACCAGCGTCTTCGTTTTGCTTGGTCTGTTGAGGTATATACAGATAGCGGTGGTAGACAAGAAGAGCGGCGACCCTACCAAGGTGATACTCAAAGACCGTTCGACCCAGCTCATCGTGGCTGCGTGGTTCCTGGCGTTCCTCTTCATCATCTATATCTGACCCATGCGCCAAGTCTTTGTCTTCGATTTCGACGGCACGCTTACCCTTAGCGACACGCTGATAGCCTTTATCCGCCACGCCTGTGGCCGATGGGCGATGTTGTGGGGCTTTTCGCTCTGCTCGCCATGGATTGTGCTGATGCTCATGCACCTCTATCCCAACTACAAAGCCAAGCAGAGGCTCTTTGCCCACTTCTTCGGCGGGTGGGAAGAGGCACGCTTCGATGCCGCCTGCCGCGATTTCGCCCGCAGCCATCGCCATCTGCTGCGCCAAGAGGGACTCCGCGAGTTGGGTAGGGCACTGACAGAGGGCGCCGAGGTGGCCATCGTGAGCGCCAGCATCGACAACTGGGTGGCGCCGTTTTTCGACGAGGTCGCCGGAACCCACCGCCGGCCTATCGTGTTGGGCACCAAGGTCGAGACCCGCGATGGCAGACTCACCGGACGCTTTGCCACGCCCAACTGCTATGGTCCCGAGAAGGTGCGCCGTATCAGAGAGGTCTTTCCCGACCGCGACAATTATCACCTGACAGCCTTTGGCGACAGCCGGGGCGACAAAGAAATGTTAGACTATGCAGACCAAGGATACTACAAGCCCTTCAGATAACCGCCGACGCCAGACGGTGGGTGAGATTGTACGCTTTGGCATCGTGGGAGTCATCGCCACCGCCATACAGTATGGTGTCTATTGGCTCTTGCTGCCCAGGCTGGCGCCCTCGTTGGCCATGACCATCGCCTATGCCATCAGCTTCGCGTTCAACTTCACCGCCTCCACCCGCTACACCTTCCGTGTCAAGGCCAGCGTGAGCCATGGCGCCGGTTTCGCCCTCTCCCATGCCGTCAACTATCTCCTGCAGATAGCCGTGCTCAATGTGGCGATATGGCTCGGTGTCGACGAGAGTTGGGCACCTATCCCCATGTTTGCCATCTGCGTCCCCGTCAACTTTATCCTGGTAAGATTTTTTCTCAAGAGGTAATGCCCACAGATTTACGTTACTGTCTATGACCCACAATCCTATCTCTACACCCATATCTCTGAGCCACCTGTTTCGGCTGCGCCGCGACGAGCGGTGGATGATGCTGGCTGTGGCGCTGCTGCTGGTGGCGCTCAACGCCCTCACCATCATCCATTATTACGGAGTCTTCACCCCGATTACCGACCATTACTGGAATCTCTTTGTTGGTAATTTCCACATCTCGGGCTTTGACCCTATATCCTATTATGTCGTCTCCAACTGGGACGCGCGATACAATGTGTACCGCCATCCGTTGTTGGCGTTTATGATGTGGGTACCTTATCTGCTCAACCAGGCGCTGATGTGGATGACCGGCATCAACTGTGCGCTCTTCATCATGACTGCCATCCAGGTGGCGGCGGCGTGGTATGCCTTCCTGTTCCTCTACCGTCTGCTGGTCGAGGTGATGGGGCTCGCGCGCACCGATGCCCGTCTGCTGTCGTTCTTCCTCTATTCCTTTGCCTTTGTCATGGTCACCGCCATGGTGCCCGACCACTTTGTGCTGTCCCTCTTCGTGCTGCTTTTTGTCCTCTATTATTCGGGCTTGCTTATCACGCGGCGCCTGCAGATGTCATTGCCGGCGGCGATAGTGCTGTTTGTGGTCACTGCCGGCATATCCCTCAACAACGGGCTGAAGGTCTTCCTCTCTGGCCTCGTGGTCAACGGCCGCCGCTTCTTCCGCCCCAAGTACCTGCTGCTTGCTGTGGTGGTTCCCGCCTTGGTCATCTGGGTCGGCGCACGCTATGAGTATCGCTATCTCGTGGCTCCCGGCGAGAATGCCCGCCATGCGGCTATTGCCCAAAAGCGTGCCGAGCAGAAGCGGGAGGCACAGCTCAAGGCGCAGCAGCCGTCTCCTGCACAGCCGGCACCCGCGGCAGCCAAGCCCAACCCCAAGCGTCAGCCCAAGAAAGGCAAGCCGTTTATGCAGGGCGAGTTTATGCGGTGGAGCGACAAGACCTCGCCGCGCGTGGCGTCGGTCGTGGAAAATCTCTTCGGCGAGTCTATCCAGCTGCACCCCGACTACCTGCTTCAGGACCAAAGCCGCTTCCGCCCCATGATTATCGAGTATCGCTGGGCGGTCAACTACGTCGTCGAGGCCATCATCGCCATGCTCTTTCTGGCAGGCATCTGGATGGGTCGGCGCAATCGTCTGCTGTGGCTCTGTCTGTCGTGGTTCGGCCTCGATATGCTGCTCCATGTCGGGATAGGCTTTGGGCTCAACGAGATATACATCATGACTGCCCACTGGATATTCGTCATCCCCGTGGCGATGGCTGCGCTGCTGGCCCGACCCACCCGCTGGCGTCCCCTCTGCCGTGGTGTCATCGTGGCACTTACCCTTTGGCTCTATGCCTATAATGGTTATCATATCGTCAAATACATGCTATGCTGAAAATGTTCAAGATAAAACCCGCCGAGCGGCTCGTCGCCGTGGTGGCTTTCGTGGTGATAGCGACGCTCAATGCCCTCGTCGTCGCCCAGTATTTCCCGCAGTTGTCTGCCCTTGGTGTCAACTATCACGACATGGCTCGCGACACGTTCCACATGTCAGGTTTCGACGCGTGGAGCTACTCCGTGGTGTCCGAGTGGAGCGGTTGGCAGTATAATATCATACGCCACCCGCTGCTCGCCATCTTCATGTACGTGCCATACCTTATCAACCAGGCCCTCATCTGGCTCACGGGCGTCAACTGTGCCGTCATCGTGGTGGCAGTGGTCGAGGTGTTCTTCGGGTTCTACGGCACCGTGTTCTTCTTCCGCATCATGCGCGAAATCGTGGGGCTCACCCGCTCCGACGCGTGGCTCCTCATGGCCTTCTTCTACTCGATGGCGTATATCATGCTCACCGTGATGGTGCCCGACCATTTCAACCTCACCCTCTGCATGATGATGGTGGTGCTCTATGTGGCTGGCCGACAGCTGCAGACGGGCGCCGCGATGAAGATATGGCAGACGGTGGTGATGTTCTTCCTCATGGCGGGCGTGTCGCTCAACAATGGCGTCAAGGTCTTCCTCTCGGCGCTCTTCGTCAATGGGCGCCGTCTCTTCCGATGGCGCTACATGCTGCTCGCCATAGCCCTGCCGTCGGCGCTGATATGGGGCGTCGCCAAGTTGGAACACCACACTTGGGCAGAACCTTTGGAGATAGCCGCCAAGGCCAAGCTCAAGGCACAGGACAAGGCGTTCCGCGACAGCCTCTATAGGGCTTATGCCGACACAGCCACTACCCATGACCCCCGACTTATCCAGCAGGGAGTCAACAAGATACTCCGCCGTCTGGCTCAGGAGAAATACCGCCGCAACCATGCCAATCCCAAGATTGGCGACCCCATGTCCAAGAAGGGATTTATGGCCTGGACCGACCGCAGTACCGACCGCTGGGCGAGCATTGTCGAAAACCTCTTTGGCGAGTCCATCCAGCTCCACCGCAATGTCCTCCTCCAGGATATCCTCAAGGACAACCGTCCTATGATAGTCCCCTACAATCACTGGGGCTACTACTGCGTCGAGGCTCTTGTCGCCCTGCTCTTTGCAGCGGGCATCTGGGCGTCGCGCCGCAGCCGTTTCTTCTGGATGGCATTCTCCTGGTTCGCCTTCGACATGTTTGTCCATATCATCTTGGGCTTCGGCATCAACGAGGTGTATATCATGACCGCCCAGTGGGCCTTCATCATCCCCCTCGCCATGGCCTACCTGCTCCGTTCTGCCCACGGCCGCATGGGCGTGGCGGTGCGCGCTGTCACCATCATGCTCGCCCTTTGGCTGTGGATTTACAATGGCAGTCTCATCGTGGGCTACCTCACCTGAACCATGCCCCCTATATATAATAAGGTGTAGTATGGCGGACTGCCGACCATCGCCGAATATGCTAAAGTGCTGAATGGGAGCGTAAAATAAACTGACAATTCCTTTGCTGTTTATCTGAATTTTAGTAACTTTGCAGCCGAAATGTACAATTTGGCACCTTTGAAAATCGACTTGAAAGGTTTGCAAGAAGGTTTGACCACCGTCGACATCAAACTTGACGACGCTTTTTTTGAGGCCATTGAGGCCCCGGACATTAAGCGTGGTCAGCTTGATTTGCGATTGACTATCAGCCGGAATGAGAGCTTCTTTGAGTTGATGTTTGATATAAAAGGTCAGGTTATAGTACCTTGCGACCTGTGTCTCGACGACATGCTTCAGCCTGTCGCCTGTGACGAGAGGCTCGTAGTCAAATTTGGGGACGAATACTCCGAAGACGATGACCTTGTGACTGTCAACGAGGACGAAGGAATACTCGATGTCGCATGGTTTGTCTACGAATTTATCGTTCTGAATATCCCTATCAGGCATGTGCATGCACCTGGAAAATGCAACCCTGCCATGATGAAGGTTCTTGATGAACTTTCCACCTCCCGAAGTGGTGAAGAGGATGAAGAGCATAACGTAGACCCTCGTTGGGAGGCCCTTAGGCAACTGAATATTAAAGATTAAATTAAAAATTACACAACAATGGCACATCCTAAAAGAAGACAGTCGAAGACTCGTACACTTAAGAGAAGAACTCATGACAAGGCAGTAGCTCCTACACTCGCCGTATGTCCTAACTGTGGCGCTTACTATGTATATCATACCGTTTGCAGTACTTGCGGTTATTATCGTGGTAAAGTAGCTGTCGTTAAGGAAGCAGCTGAATAATGGAGAAAATAAACGCAATTATCACAGGCATTGGTGGTTACGTGCCCGACTATATCCTCACCAATGAGGAGTTGTCGCGCATGGTCGATACCAGCGATGAATGGATAATGACTCGCGTTGGCATCAAGGAGCGCCGCATCCTCACCGAGGAAGGTCTTGGCACCAGCTATCTGGCCCGCAAGGCAGCCAAGCAGCTCATCGCCAAGACAGGCGTTGACCCTGATACCATCGACGCACTTATCGTTACCACCACTACTCCTGACTACAAGTTCCCTTCTACCGCGTCGATTGTGGTAGGCAAGTTGGGGCTGAAGAATGCCTTCGCCTTCGACTTTGAGGCTGCTTGTTGCGGATTCCTCTATTCTCTCGATGTAGCTGCATCGATGATTCAGAGTGGTCGCTACAAGAAGATAATCGTCATCGGTGCTGACAAGATGTCTTCACTGATTGATTATACCGACCGCCAGACATGTGTGCTCTTCGGCGATGGCGCCGGCGCAGTGCTGGTCGAGGCCACTACAGAGGAAGGTGTAGGTGTGCAGAACTCCTATCTGCGCACCGATGGCAAGGGTCTTCCCTTCCTGCACATGAAGGCAGGTGGTTCGGTTTGTCCTGCATCTCATTTCACCGTCGATCATCGTCTGCATTACCTCTATCAGGAGGGACGCACCGTGTTCCGCTATGCGGTAACCAACATGAGCGACGACGTGCTGGAGATACTCAAGCGCAACAACCTCAAGGGTGAGGATGTCGATTGGGTTGTACCTCACGAGGCCAACCTCCGTATCATCGAGGCTGTAGCCAAGCGTGCCGAGCTCAATCTCGACCGCGTGATGATCAATATCGACCATTATGGCAACACCAGTGCCGCCACCATTCCATTGGCCCTTTGGGACAATGAGCATCTGCTCAAGAAGGGCGACAAGATTGTGTTCACCGCCTTTGGTGCCGGCTTCGTTCATGGAGCCTCGTACTACAAGTGGGCTTACAACGGCTCGGATGTAGCAAAGAAGTAAACAGCATACCACTCTTCTTGTGGTCAATTATAAAAGCGTGTAGACAAAGCCAATCGGCAATGTCGACACGCTTTTTTCGTTCCCAAGCGCCGCCGTCAGCGGCACCCGTTCCCTCATCTTCTTCCCGATTTCCCCATAGCTTTTCACAACCAAGTGGATAGCCACAGCGTTGCATCCCGATGGCAATGCGCTGCCTGCCGATGGCAATGCACTGCCTGCTGATGGCAATGCGCTGCCTGCCGATGGCAATGCGCTGCCTGCTGATGGCAATGCGCAGTCTTCTGCTGCCCGTACTGAGTACGCGGATAGCCGCAGCGTAGCACGCCGATAGTCTTTGCGATACTCCAGATGACCTTTGTCAGTCTCGTGACCATCTCTGCAGAATTTATGACCATCCCGGCGAGCGCCGAGACCACCTTTGGCGGCTCGTGTCGGAAGGCACGAGCATCCGCACCGTTCGATACGAGCATCCGTTCCGTCTGATACGAGCATCCGCGTCGTCCGATACGAGCCCGTCAACGTGGTGACGGCGTTGGCAGTCATGCACTTTACTCTTTTGAGGATTATGGCAGGGAGGGTCGGTGCGCTGGCGGGGAGGGTCGGTGCGCTGAGTAGAAAATCTGTGGTATGGTGGGTGCGATCTGTGTGGTGGTGAGGACGATTGGTGCGCTGGTGGTGAGGGTCAGTGCGCAGGCGGGTGCTATCAGCGCGGTTTTGGGCTTAGCCTAATCGACCACCCTCGTGTCTATGCTTGTCAGCTCGGGGTAGTCGGTGCGCTCACGGCGCGTGAGCTTCTTGACCACTTCGCCGTAGCTGTGGCGCACCATGCTCTCTATCATCTCTTCGGGGAGGAGGGCGTCGAGCGCCACCTGGTTCCAGTGCTTCTTGTTCATGTGGTAGGCGCCGGCTATGCCCTCATGGCGTTCGCGCAGGGCGATGGCCAGTTCGGGGTCGCACTTGAGGCTCACCAGCGTGGGGCGCTCCAGGTCAGTGAGCGCAAATATCCTGCCCCTGACGCGGAAGACCAGCGTGGTGTCGCCGAAGGGCATGTCTTCGGTCGCCAGAGGCAGCGAGAGACAATAGTCGCGTAGTTGTTCGATGTCCATGATATACAGTTGCTTGTGTGATAAGAGTTAATATAGCGGCTCGATGTCATCGCCGCAGAGACAGTCGACGAAGTATCGGGCTATGCGTTGTCCGCTGATGTGCTCTATGGCCCATTGGCGGCGCCATTGACGGTCGGCGCGTATGCTGTCGAGGCGGCAGTGGCAGTCGGCGATGATGCGCGCCAGTCCTTTGGCGTCGCCGGCATGAAAGACCCTGCCCAACCTGCTGTCGCCCAGCAGGTCGGCAGCGCCACAGGCATCGCTCACGATGACATAGCTGCCGGCAAGCAGCGCCTCGTTGACCACCGCTCCCCAGCCGTCGTAGACGCTCGGCAGCACCAGCACGTCGCTTCTACCCATCCACTCCGCCATGCGGTTGTGGGGCACCGTGCCCACCATGTCGATGCGGTTGGCGAGACAGTGGGTAGCGATAAACTGCTGCAAGCTGCGCCGCTGACTGCCGTTGCCTATGATGTCGAGATGGAAAGCCACTGCGGCGTCGCCATCTCTGGTCATCAGCAGACTCTTGAGCAGCGTGAACGGAGCCTTGTACCACTCCAGCGAGCCCGCAAACAGCAGCCGCAGCCGCTGGTCATGGGGTGGGGGCGTGGCGATGACGGGCGTCTCGGTGCAGTAGGCAAACCGGCTCACCTGCCAGTGCTTGCTGACCGAGCCGAAATAGTCTGCCGCCATCGCGCCTATCGCAAACACGCGCTCTATATGCCCGGCGTATTTCCTATCGCGCAGCATGAAGCGCAGGCGGTGCAGCCACAGCGGCTTGCCGTTGGCCAGTCCCAGGGCGTAGGTGTTGGGGCGCTCAGACATCATGGCGCGCCTCACGGGGTAGTCCATGCTCAGCCGGAGGCAATGGAAGACGTAGCCGAAGGCTCTGATGCCCATGAATATATGCCAGCTCTCCGCCGCCCTCTGGTCCAGCAGCCGGCGTATGTCATCGTCGCCGGGATGCAGATAGATGCGGCACGAGCGGTTGTTGGCGTCGTAGAGCGAGTCCCACCCCATCTGCCGGCGCTCGGGGGGCACGTCGACCTCTGCCACCACCACCACCTCGTCTACGCGAGGGTCGTCGGCGAGCCTGGTGATAAACGGCATCTGATGGGGGCTTATACAGTTTTGCCAGAACACTATTCGCATAATCCTGTCTCCTTTCTTATCCATCGGTCAAACACCTCTGCGCGCGCCTGCCATGTGTGGCGGCTGGCGTCGATGCCCAGTCGGGTCGCGCCAGAGTCTATCAGCTTCCCTATCTGATGCGCCATGTCGTCGGCGTCGCCAGGCTGGTAGTATACGCCCTTGTCGCCCAGCGTGGCGAGCGGCTCTCCCACGTGGCAGGTGACGATGGGGCGGTCGTAGGGCAGATACATATAGAGCTTGCTGGGACACCGCGCCCAGTCTTGGGGCGTGTCGTGCATCGGCGAGATGAAGGCGTCGGCGAGCGAGAAGTAGAAGTCTATCTCCTCTTCGCTCACGTATCCCGTGAGCATGATGTGGCGCTCCATGCCCCGCTCCCGTATTCTCCTGCGCACCTCGTCCTCGGCGTCGCCGCGACCCATGAGGATGAGCAGCACCTCGGGGTGGCTGCTGCGCAGACGGTCTATGGCGTCGGTCATGGTCAGCGCGCCATAGTTGTCGGTGAGGCTGCCCATGTAGCAGCATATCCAGCGCCCGGCATAGCGCCCGTCGGCCACCGTGGTGCGGTCTATAACCATGGGGCGGCACACGTCGGTGTTGTAGGCGTAGGGCAGGTAGAGCATGGGCGTGCGGCACAGCATGCGGTGCGCCCGGCGCCCGAAGATGTCCATCAGATAGCGGCTGGCGCAGACCAGCGCGTCGGCCTGGACTATCGACCACAGCTCCATCGCCATCACCTTGAGCCACATCAGTCCGTGTACGTCGGCATTGTGAGACGCCAGCTCCGAGTGCTCCACCACCCGTCGGCAGCCACGCGGCGCGGCTACCATGTTGCGCACCACCGGCGCGCTGATGTAGAGCACGTCGGGATGCAGACGGGCTACGATGGCGCTCTTGGTCCTTATCTCGTCTGTCACCGAGTGCTGCCGGAAGAACACCAGCTCTGTGGCGTCACCACACTCCAATGCCGCGCGGTGGCGGTTCTCGGCGGTGTCTTCCAGGACTACCGCCACCTTCCATCCCAGTCCGTCGAGCGGACGCGCCATGCCCAGCGCGCGCTTGGCGGTGGCGTTGACGCGTATGTCGCCCGTGGTGACAAAACATATCTTAGGTTGCATAATCACTCTGTTGTCTGCAAGCAAAGTTATCTCTTTTCTCCCTCTCTGCCAAGCATCTCCCCGACTATTTTGTCGTGGGCGGCGATATTTCTCTGCCCGCCTATGGGTGAGCCCGATGCGCAGTGGGGTGGGGCAAAGGCGTCGGCAAGCACTTTTTTGACCCCTTGCAGACTACTTTTTTGCCTCTCAGTGCCTCTATCTCAGGATTTATGGTTAATTTTGCAGTCTATTTTGGATGTAACTATGCACAAAGCAGGATTTGTAAATATCGTAGGCAACCCCAACGTGGGTAAATCTACGCTGATGAACCAGCTCGTAGGCGAGCGCATCAGCATCGCCACCTTCAAGGCCCAGACCACCCGTCACCGCATCATGGGCATCGTCAACGACGACGACTGCCAGATAGTCTTCTCTGACACTCCCGGAGTGCTCAAGCCCAACTACAAGATGCAGGAGATGATGCTGGCCTTCTCGGAGTCGGCCCTTGCCGATGCCGACGTGCTGCTCTATGTCACCGACGTGGTGGAAAATCCCGAGAAGAACGCCGACTTCCTCGCCAAGGTGGCCAAGATGACCATACCCGTGCTGCTGCTCATCAACAAGATAGACCAGAGCGACCAGAAGACCCTCGGCGACATCGTGGAGCGCTGGCACGCGCTGCTGCCCAATGCAGAGATACTGCCCGTGTCGGCCAAAAACAAGTTTGGCACCGCCCCGCTGATGAAGCGCATCAAAGAACTGCTGCCCGAGTCGCCCGCCTATTTCGGCAAAGACCAGCTCACCGACAAGCCCGCCCGCTTCTTTGTCTCCGAAATCATCCGCGAGAAGATTCTCCTGTATTATGACAAGGAGATACCCTACTCAGTAGAGGTCGCAGTGGAACGTTTCAAGGAGAGCGACACCACCATACACATCAACGCGGTCATCTATGTGGAGCGCGACTCACAGAAAGGCATCGTAATCGGGCATCAGGGCGTGGCGCTCAAGAAGGTAAGCAGCGAGGCGCGCAAGGCCCTGGAGAAGTTCTTCGACAAGAAAATCTTCCTCGAGGTCTTTGTCAAGGTCGACAAGGACTGGCGCAACTCCCAGCGCGAACTGAACAACTTCGGGTACAACCCCGAATAATATATCACTCCCCCCTGATGAGACGTAGGGGGTACTCTCGCCGACCAAGGGCGAGGGCCGGAGAATGTTAAACTTCAGCAAAACAAACAAACACAGAAATGGCAAATTTAGTAGCTATCGTAGGTCGCCCCAATGTGGGCAAATCTACTCTCTTCAACCGACTCACGCAGAGCCGGCACGCCATAGTGAGCGACACGGCTGGTACTACGCGTGACCGCCAGTATGGCAAATGTTCATGGAATGGAAAAGAATTTTCGGTAGTCGATACCGGTGGATGGGTAGTCAACTCTGACGACGTCTTCGAGGACGCCATCCGCAAGCAGGTGCTCGTCGCCACCGAAGAGGCCGACCTGGTGCTATTCCTGGTAGATGTCGAGACCGGTCTCACCGACTGGGACGAGGATGTGGCGCTCATCCTGCGCCGTGCCAAGCTGCCCGTAATCCTTGTGGCTAACAAGGTAGACAACAGTGCCGAATACTATGAGGCTGCCGAGTTCTACAGCCTCGGTCTGGGCGATCCCTTCTGCATCAGCGCCGCCACCGGTGGCGGTACGGGCGACCTGCTCGACACCATCCTCGACCGTCTGCCCTTGGAGGCCAAGGAGGATGTGGAAGACGATATCCCCCGCTTTGCCGTCGTAGGCCGACCCAATGCCGGCAAGAGTAGCATCATCAATGCCTTCATCGGCGAAGACCGCAACATCGTCACCGAGATTGCCGGCACCACCCGCGACAGTATCTACACACGGTTTGACAAGTTCGGCTTTGACTTCTATCTCGTCGATACCGCCGGTATACGCCGCAAGAACAAGGTGTCTGAGGACCTGGAGTTCTACTCCGTGATGCGCTCCATCCGTGCCATCGAGCACAGCGATGTCTGCATCCTGATGATTGACGCCACCCGAGGTATCGAGGCGCAGGATATGAACATCTTCCAGCTCATCCAGAAGAACAACAAGTCGCTCGTGGTGGTGGTCAATAAGTGGGACCTCGTGGCAGACAAGGACCAGAAGGTCATCGATACCTTCACCAACGCCATACGCAACCGCATGGCGCCATTTGTCGATTTCCCCATCATCTTCGCTTCGGCGCTCACCAAGCAGCGCATCTTCCGCGTGCTCGAGACCGCCAAGGAGGTCTACCAGAACCGCAAGGCCCACGTCGGAACATCCAAGCTCAACGAGGTGATGCTGCCTATCATCGAGGCTACGCCACCCCCATCGACCAAAGGCAAGTATATCAAAATCAAGTACTGTACGCAGTTGCCCAACACGCAAATCCCTTCGTTTGTGTTCTATGCCAATCTGCCCCAGTATATCAAGGAGCCTTACCGTCGCTTCCTCGAGAACAAGATACGCGAAAACTGGTCTATGCACGGTTGTCCCATCAACGTGTTCATACGCCAGAAATAATAACCATAGTCTGCCCCCGGCCTTGTGTCGGGGGCAGATGCAATCACCGTCAACGTGCGCAAACTGATATTCACACTCGCGGCTGTAGTGGCCGTGCTCTTCGTGGCTTGTGGCCCTGAGCCCAAGTCCGACGACGTGGTGGCGCAGACCGCCAAGGTCTATTACGACCATCTGCTCCATGGCCAGTACGACCACTTTGTCGACGGCACTTACCGCCCCGACAGTATTCCCGATAGCTATCGCGAACAGCTCATCGCCAATGCCCGTATGTATGTGGCCCAGCAGCAGAAGGAGCGTGGCGGCATCTGTGACGTCGCTGCCGTAGGCGCTCTGGTCGACACTGCGCGCCATCAGGGCAACGCCTTTGTGATGCTCACCTTCGCCGACAGCACCCGCGAGGAGATTGTGGTGCCCATGGTGTATCACAATGGGGTGTGGTATATGCGCTAAGCGGTCTTGGGCGAGGCTCTGGCAGACTTGGGCTGCGTGAGGGGCGTGAGGTGCCGATGGCATCTGTCATCACCCGTATAAACAAGCAAGAGGAAACGGCAGTCCGTTTCCTCTTGTCTGTTTTATAGCCCTGCTCCGACGGGGGCAGAGGCATTGTTGTTCTCCTATACCTTATTATATATGGGCTGTGGCCCAGTCAGACGATGCCCATGCTGCGGGCCTTCTCCATGAGTAGCGCCATGAGCGGTTCGCGCTCGTTGGGCACGCGGTTGTCGAGCACGGCGTCTTTCAGCGTCTGCTTGAGGGTGCCTACCTCGCGGCTGGGCTGCAGATGAAACATCTCCATAATCTCGTTGCCGTCGATGACGGGCTGCAGCAAGCGCTTGTAGTCGCGCTCCTTGAGGTCGGCGAGCTTCACGCGCACGGCGGCGAAGTTGTCGAGGAAGCGCTGCTTGCGCTCATGGTTCTTGCTGGTGATGTCGGCCTCGCAGAGTATCATCAGGTCGTCGATGTCGTCGCCAGCGTCATTGATGAGTCGTCTCACGGCGCTGTCGGTCACCTCTTCGTCGGCTATCACGATGGGTCGCATGTGCAGGTCCACCATTTTCTGGACATACTTCATCTTGGCGTCCATAGGCAGCTTGAGTCTGCGGAAGAGCGGGGGCACCATCTTGGCGCCTATGAAGTTGTGGTTGTGGAATGTCCATCCCTGCAGAGGGTCCCAGCGCTTCGACTTGGTCTTGCCTATGTCGTGGAGCAGGGCTGCCCAGCGCAGCCAGATGTTGTCGGAGTGGCGCGCCACATTGTCCAGAACCTCGAGAGTGTGGTAGAAATTGTTCTTGTGCTTCTTGCCGTTGCGTGTCTCCACAATGTCGAGATTGGTAAGTTCGGGCATGAGTATCTGGAGCAGGCCGCAGCGGTGCAGGTCTACAAATCCCTTGCTCGGGGTGGGCGTGGCCATAATCTTGTTGAGCTCCTCCATGACGCGCTCGCCACTGATAATCTTGATGCGCTCGGCATTGCGGCCCAGGGCGTCGAAGGTCTCGTCTTCGATGTAGAAGTTGAGCTGTGTGGCAAACCTGATGCAGCGCAGCATGCGCAACGGGTCGTCAGAGAAGGTGATGTCTGGGTCGAGGGGGGTGCGTATGATGCCGTCCTCCATATCGTACACGCCGTCGAAGGGGTCTACGAGCTCGCCGAAGCGGTCGTGGTTGAGGCAGATGGCAAGGGCGTTGATGGTGAAATCGCGTCTGTTTTGGTCGTCTTCCAGCGTTCCGTCCTCGACATGAGGCTTGCGGCTGTCGTGGCTGTAGCTTTCCTTGCGCGCACCCACAAATTCTACCTCGAGGTCGCGGTACTTCACCTGTGCGGTGCCGAAGTTGCGGAATACCGACAGATGCGCCTTTCGTCCCAGTTGGCCCTTGAGTTCTTCGGCCACACGGATGCCGCTTCCCACGACCACCACGTCGATGTCATTGGAAGCCCGCTCCAGAAACAGGTCGCGCACGTATCCGCCCACCACATAGCACTCCATGTGCAGGTGGTCGGCTACGCGGCCGATGGTCTTGAATATATCCTTGTCAAGTAGCTGAGCCAGCTCAGCGTCAGTATAATTTCTCATAATCTATGTCTGCTGAGGCGCGCCGTTACCTGGCGTCGCCGATAGGTTACTGCAAAGTTACTCATTTTAAGCCGTCCTCGCAAGTGGATGGCTGAAAATCTCGCCCCCGCCGGCTTGTGGGCGTCCTGTATTCGGTCACAGACTGTGCCGGGTGGGGTGGAGGCGGCGTAGGTGTGGCCGTGCGGGTCGGCAGAATGGTCTGGACACAGCCAGGTCTGGTTTGGCTGTCAGCCCGAAAACTTTTACGCCATTTGTTTCCCCACCTCAGAAAAATTGTGTAAGTTTGCACGTATGAAAGCAAAGGTATTCTTTTTGACGGCAGTAGCTGCTGTGACGCTGCTGTCGTGTGGCCCCACAGAGAGTGACAATGCCGCAGCGCTCGTGGCCCAGATAGAGCAGCTCTATGCCGATGGCAAGTATCAGACGGTGCTTGACTCTATCACCTCGCTGCGCCAGCGCTATCCCAAGGAGGTTGAGGCCCGTCGCCGTGTGCTCCCCATCTGGCAGGATGCGTCGTTGCGCATCGCCCAGGCCGACATCGCCCGCACCGACTCGGCTCTCCAGGCGACCATCGCCGAGATGGAGGCTGCCAAGACCATCCGCGAGCGCAACTTCATTGGCATACGCCGCGACTCGCTGCAGGTGCGCTATGATGTGCTTGTGGGTACGGTGCGCGTGATACACCGCCGCCAACAGGAAAAATAATACGGGCACGGCAAATCGTGTCGGCAAAGTTTTGCTGTTTCTTGATAAATCAGTAACTTTGCACTACCTATTATATATATATGGCAGTAAATACAGAAGACCAGTTTAAGGATACGGTCAGCGAGTGTCGCTCGCTTTTTGAAAAGAAACTCCACGACTACGGAGCATCATGGCGCATATTGCGTCCATCATCGCTTACCGACCAGTTGTACATCAAGGCCAAGCGCATACGCTCTCTCGAGATCAAGAAAGAGTCGCTGGTAGGCGAGGGCATCCGTCCGGAGTTTATCGCCCTTATCAATTATGGCATTATAGGTCTTATCCAGCTTGCGCGAGGTTTTGCCGACAGCGTGGATATCACCCCCGACGAGGCCCTCGGTCTCTACGACCACTATGCCACTGAAGCCCTGGAACTCATGATACGCAAGAACCACGACTACGACGAGGCGTGGCGTTCTATGCGTGTGAGCAGCTATACCGACCTTATTCTCACCAAGATAGAACGTATCAAGGAAATCGAGGACCTGCATGGCCAGGTGCTCGTGTCTGAAGGCATAGACGCCAACTATATGGATGTAATCAACTATGCCGTATTTGGTGCCATCAAGTTGAAAGAGAGTGAACAGGCTTAAGACCATAGCGACCAATATCTGCCGTGCGGTGCTGGCAGTGACATTCATCTTCTCGGGATATGTCAAGGCCATCGACCCTCTGGGTACCCAGTACAAGATACGCGATTATCTCACGGCGCTTTCGATTGGCGACTACGTGCCCGACTGGCTCACGCTGGGTTCGTCGGTGGCGTTGGCAGCTCTCGAGTTTGCGCTGGGCATCTTCATCCTCTTCGCCATACGCCGTCGGTTTACCACCCGGGTGATACTGGCGTTTATGGCGGTGATGACCCTCATCACGGTGTGGATAGCGATAGCCAACCCCGTGAGCGACTGTGGCTGCTTCGGCGACGCCATCACCCTCACCAATGTGCAGACACTGCTCAAGAACGTGGTGCTCACGGCCTGTGCCGTAGTGGTGTGCCGCTGCCGCGAGCGTATGTTCCGCTTCGTGTCGGAGAACAACCAGTGGATAGCCGTCAACTATACCGTCATCTATATCGTAGCCACCAGCATCTACAGCCTGTACCTGCTGCCGCGCTTCGATTTCCGCCCCTATCATGTGGGAGCCAACATCCGCGAGGGTATGGAGATTCCCGAGGGCGCCAAGATGCCCCGCTACGAGAATACCTTTGTGATGGAGAAAAACGGGGAGCGTCGCGAGTTTACCCTCGACAACTATCCCGATTCCACATGGACATTCGTAGATCGCAAGAGCGAACTGGTGGAAGAAGGCTATGTGCCTCCCATCCACGACTTTACCATTACCGACAATGCTACCGGTGACGACATCACCCAGCAGATACTTGACGACAAGGGATATACCTTCCTGCTCGTCTCGCCCCATCTCGAGAGTGCCGATGATACCAATTTCGGCGACATAGACCAACTCTACGAGTATTGTCAGGCGCAAGGAGTGCCGTTCTATTGCCTCACGGCGAGCGGCGAGGACGCCATACAGCACTGGCGCGACATCACTGGAGCCGAGTACCCCTTCTGCATGAGCGACGAGACCACGCTGAAGACCGTCATACGCAGCAATCCGGGTCTGGTGCTCATCAAGGACGGCACCGTGATACGCAAGTGGAGCCACAACGGGCTGCCCAAGTCGGAAGAGCTCAACGGCCCGCTCGCCCAGATAGAGATAGGCCAGATGGCCGATGTCAGCGTGGCGCGCAAGATAGCCTCCATCCTCTCTTGGTTTGTGCTGCCACTCGTGCTGCTCGTCATTGCCGACAGGCTGTGGGCCTGGAGCCGCTGGGTGAGGAACAAGGAATCAAAAATGAGATACTTTAACTTCAATAAAAACAACAAGAAAATGAGAAAGAAAATTGTAGCAGGTAACTGGAAGATGAATCTGAACCTGCAGGAGGGCGTAGCTCTCGCAAAGGAGATTAACGAGGCTTTGGTACAGGAAAAGCCTAACTGCGATGTAATAATCTGTACTCCTTTCATCCACTTGGCAAGCGTAGCCCAGGTGCTCGACGCCAACGTAGTGGGTCTGGGTGCTGAGAACTGTGCCGACAAGGAGAAGGGTGCATACACCGGTGAGGTTTCTGCCGCTATGGTTAAGTCTACCGGAGCTCAGTATGTTATCCTCGGCCACTCAGAGCGTCGCGAGTATTACGGCGAGACCGCTGAGATGCTGAAGGAGAAGGTACAGCTCGCTCTCGCCAACGGTCTGAAGGTTATCTTCTGCTGCGGTGAGACTCTCGAGGAGCGTGAGGCAGAGCGTCAGAACGAGGTTGTAAAGGCCGAGCTCGACGGTTCTGTATTCAACCTCACTGCTGAGGAGTGGAAGAACATCATCCTGGCTTACGAACCCATCTGGGCTATCGGTACCGGCAAGACTGCTACTTCTGACCAGGCTCAGGAGATGCTGGCTTACATCCGTTCTATCGTTGCCGAGAAGTACGGTCAGGAAGTTGCCGACGAGACATCAATCCTCTACGGCGGTAGCTGCAAGGCTTCCAACGCTCCTGAGCTCTTCGCCAAGCCCGACATCGACGGTGGTCTTATCGGTGGCGCTTCTTTGAAGGCTGCTGACTTCAAGGGCATCATCGACGCTTGGAAGAAATAATCGCTAAACCATTACAGGGCATCTGGCTTCATGACCTACGGGTCGGGGGAAGCCCGATGCCCTTTTACTTAATCCTTAGATAAATGAGTAGATTACTTGCCATCATTCTCGTCGCCATCATCGGCTCGCTGACTCCTGCCCGCGCGCAGAATTTCATGCAACATATCCGCAAGACCGAGGCGGGCAAAGGTACTGTCACCGTGACCCAGAGTGAGGAGATAGACAGGCTCGTCAATGGCAAGGTTCAGACGCCAGCTGCCGACGCCAAGACTCAGACCAAGACCAATCACCCCACAACATCTGCCGACGCCCGTAAGCCCGGCGACAAGCCCGTGGCTGCCCACGGCGACAAGCCCCACAAGGATGCGCCCCACAGCCCATCCGCCAATCACAACGAAAACGAAGAAGAGACACCTGCCGTGGATATGAGCAAGAAGGTCATGCGCAACGGTTACAAGATTAACGGTTACCGTGTACAGGCCTACGCTGGAGGTAACACCCGCCAAGACCGCATCGCGGCAGAGCGTGTCCGCAACGCCATAAAGATGAAATTCCCTAACCAACCCGTCTACGTTCATTTCTATTCGCCCCGATGGATTTGCCGTGTGGGCAACTACCGCAACTATGAGGAAGCGGCGTGGATGCTCGGACAACTCAAGAAGATGGGTTACAAGTCGGCCACCATCGTCAAGGGAAAAATCACCGTCCAATACTGATTGCTAACAGACAACTACAATGACAATAGAACCAGAATACCGGCCCGGGCTCGACGAGCTGGCTTCCCATTATCATGATATCCTTGCCCTTCTGGGCGAAGACCCACAGCGCGAGGGGCTCCAGAAGACTCCCATGCGTGTGGCCAAAGCCATGCAAGTGCTCACCCGAGGTTACCAGCAGGACCCCAAGAAGGTGCTGACCGATGCCCTCTTCAAGGAGGAGTACAGCCAGATGGTAATCGTCAAGGATATCGACTTTTTCTCTATGTGCGAGCACCACATGTTGCCCTTCTATGGCAAGGCTCATGTAGCCTACATCCCCAAAGGATACATTACCGGACTGAGCAAGATAGCCCGGGTGGTAGATATCTTCTCCCACCGACTGCAGGTGCAGGAGCGGCTCACCCAGCAGATTAAGGAGTGCATCGACGAGACCCTACACCCGCTGGGCGTGATGGTCGTGGTCGAGGCCAAGCACATGTGCATGCAGATGCGTGGCGTCGAGAAGCAGAACTCCATCACCACCACGAGCGACTTCAGTGGCGCCTTCAACCAGGCCAAGACCCGCGAAGAGTTTATGAACCTCCTCCGTGGCGAGAGCCGCGGTTTCTAACCCTCAAACACTACGTTATGATACGACTTATCTCATGGAATGTCAACGGCCTGCGTGCCTGTGTGGGCAAGGGCTTTGAAGATATCTTCCGCGAGTTGGACGCCGACTTCTTCTGCTTGCAGGAGACCAAGATGCAGGCCGGCCAGCTCGATCTCCAGTTTGACGGCTACCACTCCTTCTGGAACTATGCCGACAAGAAGGGCTACTCCGGCACAGCCATCTACACCCGCCACGAACCGCTGAGCGTCGCCTATGGCATAGGCATCGACGAGCACGACCACGAGGGTCGCGTCATCACCCTCGAGATGCCCCAGTTCTATCTCGTCACGGTCTATACGCCCAATTCACAGGACGAGCTGCGCCGTCTGGACTACCGCATGCAGTGGGAGCGCGACTTCCAGGACTATCTGCTCAAGCTCAACGCCCACAAACCCGTCGTCGTCTGTGGCGACATGAATGTGGCCCACGAGGAGATAGACCTCAAAAATCCCAAGACCAACCGCCGCAACGCCGGATTTACCGACGAGGAGCGCGAGGCCATGACCCGTCTGCTCGACAGTGGCTTTGTCGACACCTTCCGCCGACTGCACCCCGATGAGGTGACCTACAGCTGGTGGTCCTACCGCTTCCGCGCCCGTGAGAAGAACACCGGGTGGCGCATCGACTACTTCCTCGTCTCCGAGAGCCTCGCCCCCCATGTGGCAGAAGCCAAGATACACACCCAGATTATGGGTAGCGACCACTGCCCCGTAGAGGTAGACCTCGACTTGGGCTGACCCGACGCCCCCGAGGCAGCTACAGCCTCGCCCTATACGACAATATCCGCAATGCCTCCCTTTTGGGCATTGCGGATATTTCTTTTCCGACCCTCTCTCAGCCTCCGGCCACGGCGCGGCTGGCGTCGCGGTCGTCAGGAGCGGTCTCTGTCGGCTTACCTGTTAGGGTAAGTCATGTTTTCGGGCTTGATGTCTGTCAGCACCTCATCCACATACTTGCGCGACTCCCATTTGGCCATCGGCAGGTCGTGCAGCAGATAGTTGCCACAGTCTCTCGGTGCAGCGCCGGGTATCTCGCCTTCAAAGTTGGCCACAAACTCAAATGTGCGCTTCATCAGCCCCACGATATCGCTGCTCTTCAGGTCGCCTCTCAACAGCAGATAACACCCTGTAAGACAACCCATAGGGCCCCAGTAGATGACGCGGTCGCGCCATTCTGCATCGTTGCGCAGATAGGTGGCAGCCAGATGCTCTATCGTGTGGATGGCGCCCACGTGCAGAGCCGGTTCGCGGTTGGGTTCCTTCATGCGTATGTCAAAGGTGGTGACCACCTCGCCGCCCACCTGGTCCTTGCGGCTCACATAGATGCCACGCAGCAGCTGCTCGTGGTCTATCGTAAAACTTGGTATCTTCTCCATATTTCTCTTGTTGTGGTTTATTTGATGTTGTCGAGGAAGCGGCGCGTCACGCCGAATGAGTTGTCGGCCAGACTGTCCCAGAAGTCCACGTACATGGCAGCCTTGTCGTCGCGCAGCGGCACATCGCTGATGATGCGCATCGAGACAAAGGGCACGCCATAGATGTGGCAGGTCTGGGCGATGCCGCAGCTCTCCATATCCACAGCCTGGGCTTCGGGGAAGTGGCCCATGATTTCGCGCATCTTCTCGCGGCTGTTCACAAACCAGTCTCCGCTCACGATGAGGCCCTTGCGCAGCGTCACCTCGCTCTCTGCCATGGTGCGGTCTATGGCTTCTGCCACACATGCAGCGGCACTATAGCGTGTCGGCATGCCCTGCACCTGACCGTAGTCGTTGTCGTCGCCGCAGTACACGTCGTGATAGGCATACTCGGTGCCCACCACCACGTTCTGCACGTCGAGTGTGGGGTCGGCGCCGCCAGCCACGCCGGTCGATATCACCAGCTCGGGCTTGTAGCGGTTTATCATCTCCACCGTGCAGATGGCAGCGTTGACCTTGCCTATGCCGCTCTGTTGCAGTATGAGTGTGTGGCGCCCCATCTCTCCCGTCACCACGGTTCTGCCGTGATGCTCTGTGGTCGTGGCGTGGTCCAGCAGTTTTGCCAGTTGGGCAAACTCCTTGTCCATAGCCACGATTATTGCTATCTTCATAATCTCTGTCTTTAATTTGTTCTGCAAAATTACGCCAATAAGCCTATATGTGGGCCTAAATAATAGTTAAATAACCCTAACCGCCGCCTCCGCACCCATATTGACCATGCCGGGATGGTCCGCCACGGCTGTCGCCATCTTCGGGGTAGGGCAGAAAGTCCTGCCCATGCCCTCGGTGCTCATTTTGTGGTTTGAATTCATGGTTTCATGCACCGATACCACTATTTCCGAGTTTGCATTTCCCGTTTCATGCTTCGCCTTCCATTTGTTTGCATGCCCGGCAGAGTTGTCGTTGGATGCGTAGCGTCCGTTGGCAAGCTCCATAAATGGATGGGCGGATTGTATTCGCGTAACCTCTTCAAACACAGTGTGAATGGACATCTGCCCTTTGGGGATGGTAGTGGAGGGGCTCCTACTCGGAACCTCCACAAGCAGCAGCAACTCCTACAGAGTTGCCGGGGGTTCGTACCGTCCACAATGGGCTAATAATACCGCCGTCATGGGTAGAGGCGCTGCACGCCTCAACCCTGGGCTGGGGAAGCGCAACTCCTACAGAGTAGCCGGGGGTGCGTAGCGTCCACGATGGGCTACTCATGCTTCTGTCATCGGCTCACTGCTCTCTGCTCAAGTGGATGACAAAACCGTTGCCGCTCAAGAAGCGGTCGGCGAAAATCTTGTAGCCGTGGCCGTTGGACAACTCGCCTTCAGGACCCTGGAACCCCAGCGCGCCCATCTCGTGGCGCAGCTTGTTCCACACCTCTTCGTCGGTCATCGAAATACTCACGAGCGGAGCCGTGGCGGGTTGGCCGGCGCCGGCTATGGCTACGAGCGTGGCCTTGTCGCTACTTACGTTGACCATGCTCCCCATCTCGTCGGCGTCGCAGCCTTGCGTGTAGATGGTGGCGCGTCCCACCTGGTAGATTTCGTTGATGGCGCTGCGCACATAGCCCATCTCGACCATCATCTCGTCTACCTTCCCAGCCTCGCGCAGTCCCTTCACCGCCGTGCCGCTCGTCTCTACGAGGTCGGCTATGTCTATGGCGCGCTCTATCGAGATACAGCTCGTCTTGATTTCCTGCTCCGTGGCAGGCTGGGCCAGAGCCGCTGCCGCCCGTTTCTCCTGCGGTGTGGCGTCGGCAGCCGAAGTCTTGGGTTTGCAACCAGTCAGCACGAGAGCCGACATGAGGGTTATGGCCCATAGCGGGCGCGAGAAGAGGGTGGTGGTCATACGCTTGATGGTTTTCTGATTATTTGCTGCGAAGATAGGCAGAAAAAGCGAGAAAGCCGCCAGTAAGGTAAAAAAAATGCGTAATTTTGTGACGATTATGGACAATAAAGCATTTTCGGCCGCTCTCTTCAAGTGGGCTCATCGCCACTGGCGCGAACTCCCTTGGCGCGGATGCGGCGACCCCTATGCCATCTGGCTTTCCGAGATTATCCTCCAGCAGACACGCATCAGCCAGGGCACGAAGTACTGGCTGCGGTTCATGCACGCCTATCCTACTGTGGCAGACCTGGCAGCCGCCAGCGAAGACGAGGTGCTCAAGCTGTGGCAAGGACTGGGTTACTACTCGCGGGCACGCAATCTCCACGCCGCAGCACGGCAGATAGTGGAGCGCGGAGCCTTTCCCGATACCTACCAGGAGATACGCCGCCTCAAGGGAGTGGGCGACTACACCGCTGCCGCCATCGCCTCGATGGCTTTCGGGCTGCCCCATGCCGCCGTCGACGGTAATGTCTATCGCATCCTTGCCCGCATCTTCGCCATCTCGACCCCCATCGACTCTACCCAGGGCAAGCACGAGTTTCAGCAGTTGGCCGACGCGCTCTGCCCGACCGACGAGGCAGGCTACTGGAACCAGGCCATGATGGACTTTGGCGCCCTGCAGTGCAAACCCAAAGGTCCCGGTTGCGGCAGCTGCCCATTTGCCGACATGTGTGAGGCTCGCCGCCTCGGGCAGACGGCCTCCTTCCCCGTCAAGGAGGGCCGCGTGAAGCACCGCGACCGCTACTTCACCTATTATTATATTACGCGCGCGCACGAGGTACTCTTCCACCGCCGTGGCACCGATGACATCTGGCGCTCCATGTGGGAACCTGTGCTCGTAGAAGGCGACGCCGCGTCGCTCGACGATGCCGGGCGCGTGGTCAAGCATGTGCTCACCCACCAGACCATCTATGCCCAGCTCATCCGTATCGACGCCACCCGTCTGACAGACCATGAGCCGCTGCCCTATGGCCTCCCGCCGATAGCGCAGCTGCTGAAGGAGTACAGCTGGGCCACCCCCGACGAGCGCGAGGGCTATGCCATGCCACGGCTGATGGACAAACTGCTCGCCGACAGGTAGCCGTCGCCGCCCGTCGCCTCTGCCGCCACGTCGACGGTGGCAGCGGATGCTCGCCAGACCGCCGGCAGAAGGGCAAAAGTCACGTTAATTGCCGATTATGTTGGCTTATTCTCATATTTTCATTATCTTTGCAGCGATTTATAATACATTAATACTTACAGCCCTTAACGGGCGAGGAGTAAACAATACCAACAACAATGAATATACTGAAGAAATACTGGCTCGATGCAGCCGCAGTAGTTTTGTTTGCGCTGATAGCGTTTGTCTATTTCATGCCTGCCGACCTTGACGGCCGCATCCTCTACCGCCACGACTCGTCGGCGGGTCGCGGAGCTGGTCAGGAGCAGTCGGAATATCACGCCCGCACCGGCGAAGTGTCGCGCTGGACCAACGCCACATTCAGCGGCATGCCCACCTATCAGACTGCGCCGTCGTATTCGAGTACCAACGGTCTGCAGAAGGTCATGGACGCCTACCATCTGTGGCTTCCCGAGAATGTGTGGTACGTCTTTGCCTACCTCTTGGGCTTCTACATCCTGCTGCGCGCCTTCGACTTCCGCAAGGAGTTGGCTGTGCTGGGATCCATCATCTGGGCGTTCTCGTCGTACTTCTTCATCATCATCGCCGCGGGCCACATCTGGAAGGTGATGGCGCTGGCCTATCTGCCGCCCATGATTGCCGGCGTGGTGCTGGCCTATCGCGGTCGCTACCTGAGCGGCTTGCTGCTCACAGCCATCTTCACCGCTTTTGAGGTCAAGGCCAACCACGTGCAGATGACCTACTACTATCTGTTCATCATCCTCTTCATGGTGATAGCCTTCCTCGTTGAGGCCATCCGCAGCCACCGCCTCGACCGCTTTGCCAAAGCCACCGCCGTCTGCTTCGTGGGCGCCGCGCTGGGCATCTGCATCAATCTGAGCAACCTTTACCACACCTGGCAGTATGGCCAGGAGAGCATGCGCGGAAAGAGCGAGCTGGTCAAGCAGAACGCCGCCAACCAGACCAGCAGTGGACTGGACCGCGACTACATCACCCAGTGGAGCTACGGCATCGACGAGACATGGACGCTGCTCATCCCCAATGTCAAGGGAGGTGCCTCTGTGCCCCTCGCAGCCAATGAGACCGCCATGGAGAAGGCCAACCCTGAGTTCTACCCCATCTACCAGCAGATAGGACAGTACTGGGGCGAGCAGCCCGGTACCAGCGGCCCCGTCTACGTGGGTGCCTTTGTGCTCATGCTCTTCGTCCTCGGTCTCTTCATCGTCAAGGGGCCCATGAAGTGGGCTCTGCTCGCAGCCACCGTGCTGAGTGTACTCCTCTCGTGGGGTCGCAACTTCATGCCCTTTACCGATTTCTTCCTCGACTACGTGCCCCTCTACGCCAAGTTCCGCACCGTGGCGTCTATCCTTGTGATAGCCGAGTTTACCATCCCTCTGCTTGCCATGATGGCGCTGCGCCGCATCGTGGAAGACCCGCAGGTGCTCACCCGCAATATGCGCTGGGTCTACGTGAGCTTCGGCCTCACCGCCGGCGTGGCTCTGCTCTTCGCCCTCATGCCCGGCTTCTTCTTCAACGACTTCATCTCTTCGTCCGAGCGTGTGGCGCTCGGCCAAATACCCGACGAGTATCGTCACGCCCTTATGGCCAATCTCACCGAGATGCGTCAGGCCGTGATGACTGCCGACTGCTGGCGCTCGTTCTGGATTGTTACCGTGGGCGTGGTGATGCTGCTGCTCTACCGCATCAACAAGCTCAAGGCTGCCTACATGATAGCCGGCGTGGGAGTGCTCTGCCTGGTAGACATGTGGCAGGTCAACAAGCGCTACCTCAATGACGGCATGTTTGTAGAGAAGAGCGTGCGCGAGGCACCTCAGCCCATGAGCCACACCGACCAGCTCATCCTCAAGGACAAGGGTCTGGACTATCGTGTGCTCAATCTCGCTACCAATACCTTCAACGAGAATGAGACCTCTTACTACCACAAGAGCATCGGAGGCTATCATGCCGCCAAGCTGCGCCGCTACCAGGAGATGATAGAGGCTTACATCAATCCCCAGATGTCGCGCATCATGAAGGCGGTGGCCGACAGCGACGGCGACATGACCCGCGTCAACGGCGACTCGCTCTTCCCCGTGCTCAATATGCTCAACACCAAGTATATCATCGTCCCCCTGCAGGGCGGACAGACCGTGCCTCTGCTCAATCCTTATGCCTACGGCAACGCATGGTTTGTAGACCGGCTCACCTTTGCCGACAACGCCAACCAGGAGATAGAGCGCATAGGCCAGATTGACCTGCGCCACGAGGCTGTGGCCGACAAGCGCTTTGCCGACGTGCTGGGCGAGGCTGTGGCGCAAGACAAGAAATCTGTGGCCAAGCTCCTCGCCTATGAGCCCAACCAGCTGACCTACGAGGTAAGCTCTGACAAGGGCGGCGTGCTCGTCTTCTCCGAGGTCTACTATCCCGGATGGACCGCCACCATCGACGGACAGCCTGCCGAGCTGGGCCGCGTCAACTACATCCTGCGCGCGCTCCGCGTGCCTGCCGGCAAGCATCAGGTCAAACTCGCCTTCTTCCCCAAGAGCGTCGATACCACCGAGACTATAGCCTATGTGGCTTATGTGGTGCTGCTGCTCATCATCGTGGGCGGACTCTACGACACCTGGCGCCGCAAGAAGAACAATCAAACGACACATTAATACTTTATAAGATATGAAGAAACTGCTCTCTCTGCCCCCCAATCTGGTGGGATGTTTCCATGACATAACCGGTCTGTCTGATACCGAATGGTTCTGCACCAACGACCCCGTGGGCCGCAAGCTCGGCTCGGGTGGCGGCACCACCTGGCTGCTCCAGGCGTGCTACGAAGCCCATGGCAATGGCCGTAGTTTCGACGAGTGGCTCGCTGCCGACCGTCGTCTGCTGCTCCATGCCGGCGGACAGAGCCGAAGACTGCCTTCATACGCCCCTTCGGGCAAGATACTCACGCCCATTCCCGTGTTCAGATGGGAGCGCGGCCAGCGCCTGTCGCAAGACCTGCTCTCCCTGCAGGTGCCCCTCTATCAGCGCATCATGAACCAGGCGCCCGAGGGTCTGCGCACGATGATTGTCAGCGGCGATGTCTACATCCGCGCTACCCAGGCGCTCCAGCCCATCCCCGATGCCGACGTGGTGTGCTATGGCCTGTGGCTCGGACCCGAAATAGCCAAGGACCACGGCGTCTTTGTCTCTTCCCACCAGACTCCCACCCAGCTCAAGTGTATGCTTCAGAAGCCATCGATGCAGACGCTGGGTCAGCTGCAGAAAGAGCATTTTTATCTGACCGACATCGGCGTGTGGCTGTTGTCCGACCGCGCCGTCAAGGTGCTCATGCGCCGCTCTATGCGCGACGGTGAGGTGACCAACTATGACATGTACGGAGAGTTTGGCTGCTGTCTCGGCACCGACCCCACCATCGACGACCCCGAGGTCAACGACCTCAAGGTGGCCATACTGCCTCTGCCCGGCGGAGAGTTCTATCACTTCGGTACGTCGCATGAGATAGTCTCGTCTATGCTTGACATCCAGAATGTCGTCAACGACCAGCGCGAGATCATGCACCACTCGCTCAAGCCCCATCCCTCCATGTTCACCCAGAACTCAGAAGTGGAGATTAAGATTACCGAACACAACCAGAACCTCTGGATAGAAAACAGCTGTGTGAGCGCCCAGTGGACCATAGCCCATGAGAATATCATCACTGGTGTGCCCCGCAACCAGTGGAAGATAGAACTCCGTCCCGGCCAGTGTGTCGACATCGTGCCCATCGGCGACGAGAGCTACGCCATACGCCCCTATGGTTTCAACGACAAGTTCCGCGGCGACATCACCGATGGTGTGACCGAATACTTGGGTGAACCCTTCACCCGCTGGGCCGAAGAGCGCGGCATCGATGCCGCCGCCATCGAGGGCAAGGACGACCTGCAGTCGGCCCGCATCTTCCCCGTGGTCGACAATATCAACGACGCCGGCCTTGTGCTGAGATGGATGCTCAACGAGCCCTATCAGCAGGGTGGCCGCGTGGTATGGAACGAGGCCCAGCGTCTCAGCGCCGACGAGATTTCGGCCCAGGCCAATCTGCGTCGTCTCGTCGAGCAGCGCAGGGAAAACCGTGCGCAGAACTGGTCGTTCCTCTCCCACAACTACGCCCACAGCGTGTTCTACCAGGTAGACCTCGACGATGCCGCCCATGAGTTTGCCGCCAACCACATAGCCGAGCCTACACCTCTGCCTGCCGACGAGCCTCTGCTCACCCGCATCCACGATGCCATGTTCCGCTCCGAGTTGCAGCGGCTCAATGGCAAGGACGGCTCCGAAAGCGAGGGCCGCGCCTTCAGTCTGCTGCGTGAAGGCCTCACCCAGACCGTGCTCGCCGAGAAGCAGCATCCCCGTCTCTCGGTCTACTCCGACCAGATAGTATGGGGTCGCAGCCCTGTGCGCATCGACATCGCCGGTGGCTGGACTGACACCCCTCCCTTCTGCCTTATGGAGGGCGGCAACGTCATCAACCTCGCCATCGAGCTCAATGGTCAGCCGCCTCTGCAGACTTATGTCAAGCCCTGCCGCGACCATCATATCATCCTGCGCAGCATCGACCTCGGCGCTTCTGAGGTCATCACCACTTTTGAAGAGCTGCGCGACTTCCACCATGTGGGCAGTCCGTTCTCCATACCCAAAGCAGCACTGGCGCTGGCGGGCTTCCTGCCCGAGTATTCGGCTGAGCAGTATCAGTCGTTGGCGCAGCAACTTGCCGCCTTCGGCTGTGGTATCGAGGTGACGCTGCTCTCTGCTATTCCCGCAGGGTCGGGCTTGGGCACGAGCAGCCTCTTGGCTTCGACCGTACTTGGCGCCATCAACGACTTCTGTGGTCTCATGTGGGACAAGAACGAGATTGGCCGTCGCACCCTTGTGCTCGAACAGCTCCTTACCACCGGCGGCGGATGGCAAGACCAGTTTGGCGGTCTGCTCCAGGGCATCAAGCTGCTGCAGACGGGCAAGGGCTTTGACCAGAACCCAGTAGTGCGCTGGTTGCCGTCATCTCTCTACACCCAGCCCGAGTACCGCGCGTGTCATCTGCTCTACTATACGGGCATTACCCGCACCGCCAAGAAGATACTGGCAGAGATTGTGCGCCGCATGTTCCTCAATCAGCACGACGAACTGGCGTTGCTCCGCGAGATGAAGCAACATACCATCGATATGTTTGAAGCCATCCAGCGCGAAAACTTCGACGAGATGGGCCGGTTGGTCCGCAAGACCTGGCAGCAGAACCAGCTGCTCGACAGCGGTACCAACCCAGCCGAGGTGGCACGCCTCACCTCGCTCATCGATGACCTCTGCCTCGGTTACAAGTTGCCCGGAGCCGGTGGAGGTGGTTACCTCTACATGGTGGCTAAAGACCCCGAGGCTGCAGCCCGCATCAAGCAGATTCTCCGTGAGAACCGTCTCAACGCCAATGCCCGCTTCGTCGATATGTCGCTCAGCGACAAGGGTCTTCAGATCAGCCGCAGTTAAGGCCACGACATACGTAGAATCAGAACTTACTATAACAGTCAGAACGCAAATGCCCACCCCCACGGCATTTGCGTTCTGCATTTTATCCCGTATGTCTGGCTGCACGGAGGGCCTCGGCATATAATCTTGGATAGTTGCAGCATTTTTTTTTGCCTATATTATTGTTCTGCCAACTCTCAAGATGTTGCTGGAACATATCTTCGTTTGTTTGAAGATTAACTGCAAATATAAAATGTGGTAAAACACAATCAAATGTATAATACATATGTTTTTTTTTCGTGGTAATTAGCCTTTTTACGTTAAATTCCCTTTCTGATAAGTAGTTTTCCTAGAAATCTATTGGGTAATTCATATTAAAGCAGTACCTTCGCAGCACTAGAATCCGCCACGCTTCCCATAGAACAGCGTACCAGGGCGGAACTTTTTGTTTATATATTAACCCCGTAAGTATACTCCTCCTTCCACAAGGTCATCACTTGAGTACAGAGATTATCTCCGGCGGTCTGGAGATTGTCTCGGCTGAGCTGGAGGGTAACTCTGGCGGCTCGTATCGATTGAAACGAGGGCTCGTGTCGTTTGAAACGTGAGTCCGTGCCTTTCGTTACGTGGCCTCGTGCCTTCTGATACGAGCCAGCCAAGAGCTCTCGGGCGCGAGTCAATGGGTTCTCGGGCGCGAGTCAATGGGCTTCGGGCGTGAGTCAATGGGCTTCGGGCTCGACCGATATAGCTTGGCGTAAGACTATGCATGGATTGCCGTCAGCCTTGGCAGCCTTGCCGTCTGCTGCTGTTCCCTATAACAGCAGACACGGGCAAGTCTCTGTGGATAGAGGCTTGCCCGTGTCTTGTGGGGTGGGGCGCGGAGTGTGGGTTATGGCTGGCTGTCGTCGAGAAATCCCTGTCGGCGCAGCGCCTTGATGAGCGTGGCAGAGATGGCCTCGTTGTCCTTGCGTGTGTAGCGGATGTCGGTGAATATCTGGGCGAGGGTCTGCACGTTGTTGATTTCCACGAAGTGGCGGTTCTCCTCGGTGGCTTCCTTCTCGGCATAGGCGGCGTCGATGCGCTCGGGTGTATAGTCGGCGTAGGTCTCTTCGTGCACGATGGCGCTCAACGGCAGTCGGTCGGTCTGCGCCGGATGCTCGTCGGGCCAGCCCAGGGTGATGGTGGCGACGGGGAATACCAGCGGGGGCAGCTGCAGGGTGTCGATGATGGCCTCGGGGCAGTAGACGGTGGTGCCCAGGAAGCAGAGCCCCAGCCCCTCGGCCTCTGCCATGTTGCAGAAGGTCTGGCAGTAGAGCAGTGCGTCGGTGGCAGCATTGATGAAACTCAGCAGGTTGTCGTATCCGGGATGCCCCTGCCGCTGCTCAGCCCACAGGGTGGTGCGCCTGTAGTCGGCACAGAAGGTGAGCACCACGGGGGCTCCTGTCACCATGGGCTGGGAGAAGTGGGCGGGAGCGAGCCGCGCCTTCATCTCGTCGCTGCGGGTCACTACGACCGAATATAGTTGCAGGTTGCCCATCGTCTGGGTACGTTCGGCATCGCTGAGCAGCCGATGGAGCAGCGCCTCGTCAATGGGCTGCTGGGTATAGCGGCGTATGGAACGCCTGGAAGTAAACTGTGTCATCTTTTTGGAAAACTTTTCTGCGACAAAGTTATCTAAAGTTTTCCAAAACGGAAAACAAATAATCGATTTCTTTTATGAAAAATTCCATGAAAACGCTCGCTCATGTTGAAAAAATGTAGTAGCTTTGTAGTCCGACATATTATAATAATTATCCAACTTGTTATGAGCGAACTGAAAACATATTCTTACGACGAAGCATACCGTGCCACGCTCGCCTATTTTGACGGCGACGAGCTGGCAGCCCGAGTATGGGTCAACAAGTATGCCATGAAAGACAGCGCGGGCAACATCTATGAGCTGACGCCCACAGATATGCACTGGCGAATAGCCAATGAGATAGCGCGAATAGAGAACAACTATGACAATCCGATGAGCGCCCAGGAGGTGTTCGATGTGATTGACCATTTCAGATACATAGTGCCTGCCGGCAGCCCCATGACAGGCATCGGCAACAACCATCAGGTGGCCTCGCTGAGCAACTGCTTTGTGATAGGCCTCGACGGTGATGCCGACTCTTATGGCGCCATCATGCGTATCGATGAGGAGCAGGTGCAGCTCATGAAGCGCCGCGGCGGCGTGGGTCACGACCTGAGCCAGCTGCGCCCCAAGGGCTCTCCCGTCAACAACTCTGCCCTCACCTCTACCGGACTGGTGCCCTTTATGGAGCGATTCTCCAACTCTACACGTGAGGTGGCTCAGGATGGACGCCGTGGAGCGCTGATGCTCTCGGTGAGTATCAAGCACCCGGACTCTGAGGCGTTTATCGACGCCAAGATGACCGAGGGCAAGGTGACTGGCGCCAACGTGAGCGTGAAGCTCGACGACGCCTTCATGCAGGCAGCCGTCGACGGGGGCGACTATGTGCAGCAGTTCCCCATCGACAGCGACAAGCCGATGATGACCAAGACCATCAACGCCCGCCAACTGTGGGAGAAGATAGTACACAACGCATGGCAGAGCGCCGAGCCAGGTGTGCTGTTCTGGGATACCATTCTCCGCGAGAGCATCCCCGACTGCTATGCCGATCTCGGCTTCCGCACAGTGAGTACCAATCCCTGTGGCGAGATACCTCTCTGTCCCTACGACAGCTGTCGACTGCTGTGTGTCAACCTTTACAGCTATGTGGTCAATCCCTTCACCCCCGAAGCCCGTTTCGACTTCGACCTCTTCCGTCGTCACGCCCGCGCCGCCCAACGCATCATGGACGACATCGTAGACTTGGAGATGGAGAAGATAGACCAGATTATGGACAAGATCAAGCACGACCCCCAGAGCGATGAGGTCAAGGAGGCCGAGTATCATCTCTGGGAGAAGATACGCCACAAGAGCGGTCAGGGCCGTCGCATCGGTGTGGGCATCACCGCCGAGGGCGATATGCTCGCTGCCATGGGTCTGCGCTACGGCACCCAGGAGGCTACCGACTTCAGCGTCGAGGTACACCGTACCCTCGCCCTTGGCGTCTATCGTGCCTCGGTCGATATGGCTCGCGAGCGTGGCGCCTTTGCCATCTACGATGCCCACCGCGAGGAGGCTAACCCCTTCATCGGCCGCATCCGCGAGGCCGACCCCGAACTCTATGCCGATATGGTCAAGTATGGCCGTCGCAATATAGCCTGTCTCACCATCGCGCCGACAGGCACCACGTCGCTGATGACGCAGACCACATCGGGTATCGAGCCCGTATTCATGCCCGTCTACAAGCGTCGCCGCAAGGTCAACCCCAATGACGCCGATGTGCATGTGGACTATGTAGACGAGGTGGGCGACAGCTTCGAGGAGTATATCGTCTACCACCGCAAGTTCCTCACCTGGATGGAGATCAACGGCATGGATATCCACAAGCGTTACTCGCAGGAAGAGATAGACCAGCTGGTGGCTCGCTCGCCTTACTACAAGGCCACTGCCAATGATGTGGACTGGCTCATGAAGGTCAAGATGCAGGGCGCCATCCAGAAGTGGGTGGACCACTCTATCTCCGTGACCGTCAATCTGCCCAACGAGGTCGACGAGGCTCTCGTCAACCGTCTCTACGTCGAAGCCTGGCGCTCCGGATGCAAGGGTTGTACCATTTATCGCGACGGCAGCCGTTCGGGTGTGATGATGTCGGTAAGCAAGAAGGACAAGAAGAAGGAGAAGAGTCATCAGGCAGAAGCCGTGGCATCGCCCTGCCAGCGTCCGGCTGTCACTGAGACACGCCCCAAGGAACTCGTGTGCGACGTGGTGCGCTTCCAGAACAACCGCGAGAAGTGGGTGGCTTTTGTAGGCCTGCTTGACGGCTATCCCTACGAGATTTTCACCGGTCTGCAGGACGATGAGGAGGGTATCGTGCTCCCCAAGACCGTCACTCGTGGCAAGATAATCAAGCAGACCAATGAGGACGGCAGCCATCGCTATGACTTCCAGTTTGAAAACAAGCGTGGCTACAAGACCACTGTCGAGGGCTTGTCTCAGAAGTTCAACCCCGAGTATTGGAACTATGCCAAGCTCATCTCGGGTGTGCTGCGCTACCGTATGCCTATCGACCACGTCATCAAACTTGTGGGTTCGCTTCAGCTCAATGACGAGAGCATCAACACTTGGAAGAACGGCGTGGAGCGCGCGCTCAAGAAGTATATCGCCGATGGCACCCAGGCCAAGGGACAGATGTGCCCCGCCTGTGGTCAGGAAACCCTTGTCTACCAGGAGGGCTGCCTCATCTGCACCAACTGCGGTGCCAGCCGTTGCGGTTGATGCCTTATATATAATCGTTGACACCTTATATATAATAATAGCAACCACTAAGATGAAACTCAACTCCAGTTATATTTATCTGCAAGACCTGCGCTTTCACGCCTATCACGGCGTGGAGGCGCAGGAGCGTATTGTAGGCAACGACTATCTGATGGACGTGCGCCTGCAGTATCCTGTCGACGAAGCCATGCTCAGCGACAATGTGCTCGACACCGTCAACTATGCCGATGTCTACCGTGTGCTCGAACAGGAGATGCAGGTGCCCAGCAATTTGCTTGAGCGTGTGGCTTACCGCATTGCCGACCGCATCTTCCGTCGCTTCGCCTTTGTCAAGAGCATTGACATCAGACTCACCAAGCTCAACCCGCCTATGGGTACCAATATGGGTGGTGCCGGTGTGGAACTCCACTTTGACAATGACCAGGCATAGCGCCGAGAGCAGACCCTCTGCGGCGGGGATGCCCCGTGCGGTCATGGGCCACGGCGTGCCTACGCCATCTGTTATTTCTACTCTCATGTAAGTCAAATTTATACTTTTATCTATGAAATCGATTATCATTATACTCATGTCCTGTCTGGTCGCAGTGACAGTTTCTGCGCAGGGAATTATCCGCAGACCGGCGGCAACCAAACCCAAGCCAACGGTAAGGAAACCCCAGAGTCGCGGCAGTAGTGCCGTAAGACCCAAGCCTGCCCATCCGAAGAAGGCAGACCCCATCAACTCGCTGGCAGAGCCTATGCGCTCCCACCTCAAGAAACTCGTGGCCGATATGGTGCTGGTAGAGGGCGGTACGTATATGATGGGCAACCCCAATGGGGATTGGGATGACGAGTACTGCATCGAAGTGCCGCATAAAGTTACCCTCAGCTCGTTTTATATCTGCAAGTATGAGGTCACCGAGGCGCTTTGGACTGCTGTGATGGGCAGTAATCCGTCATATCATAAACTGGGAGACAACTATCCGGTTGAACAAGTAAACTGGTATGACTGCCAGAACTTCGTAGAGAAGCTAAGCGAATTGACCGGACGCCACTTCCGCCTGCCTACAGAGGCCGAATGGGAGTATGCTGCACGTGGCGGCCAGCGCAGTCGTGGCTATAGATATAGCGGAAGCTACAATCTTGATGAAATAGGATGGCATGCAGGTAATGCCAAGTCGGATTCTTGGAGAACATTGGGTGACAAGAAAGAAGTGGGAACCAAAAAGCCCAATGAAATGGGCCTTTATGACATGACTGGAAATGTATGTGAATGGTGCCAGGACAAATTAGACACCGAATATTATCATCATAGTCCATCCATTAATCCCCGGGGGCCGGATAGAAGTACATACAAAGATAACCGTTGCTTTAGAGGTGGCTCGGTCTGTGATGATGACAAATATGACAGGTTGAAAGTATATACTCGCTTTAGTAGTGGGATGCCCCCAGAGGAAAAATCCTTCTATATAGGGCTGCGTTTGGCCATGTCTGTAAACTAATGGCTCCGTCGGGTTTATGGTAACGGCGCCGAAGACACTTAATAAATGATAAAACTTGACAGCCGCTGGCGGTTTTATGATGAATATTTGTTAATTTTGCACTGTTATTCATGTAGATATGATTAAGCGAACAGTCTTGGCTCTCTTGCTGGCGCTCCTTACCATCCCGATGATGGCCGACGGGCGCCGATTTACCCTGGTCATCGACGCCGGCCACGGCGGTCACGACTTTGGTGCACCCGGAGCCGTAACCAATGAGAAGACGCTTACCCTGCGTTATGCCCTCGCCTTCGGCCGAATGGTCGAGGAGCGTTGCCCCGATGTGCGAGTCATCTATACCCGTAAGCGTGATGTGTTTATCAAGTTGATAGACCGTGCCGAAATAGCCAACCGCAACAAGGCCGACCTCTTCATGTCATTCCATATCAACGCCGTCGAAGGCAACCGCTCGGCACGTGGTTTCCAGACCTGGACGTTGGGCCGTGGAGCCAGCACCGGCAACAAGGGCATCATGGAAAACCTCGATGTCGCCAAGCGAGAGAACTCCGTAATCCTGATGGAGAAAGACTACAAGCAGGTGTATAAAGGCATAGACCAGAACTCTGCCGAGAGCGACATCATGTTTGAGTTTATTGCCGACAAGAACCGCGAGCGCAGTGTGGAGCTTGCCAAGCTCATGCAGCGAGAGGTGTGCCGCGCCACTGGGCGTATCAATGCTGGCGCCCACCAGAACAATCTGGCCGTGCTGCGTCTCTCGTCGATGCCCAGCTGCCTCTTGGAACTCGGCTTCATATCCACCCCCGACGAAGAGCGTTTCCTCAACTCCGATGCAGCGCTCACCCTCTACACCCAAGGCATCTTCAACGCCTTCTTGCAGTACAAGATGCGATTTGCAGACAAGATTACCGTACCTTATAAGTCGGACGACAACATCCCGAGGGCGTTGCCGCAGATAGTACCCGACGAGTATCGCAAGCAGCAGCCTGCGGCCCCGGCACCCGCAGCCACCCCGCAGCCCCAGACAGCGGTGACTCGCCAGGCAGCCACCGTAGATGCCCAGCGCCAGGCAGCCACCCCCGACACCGCCCAGGCTACCCCCGCTCCGAAGGCCAAAGCCAAGACTTCCGCCCCTGCTCCCACAGCGCCCGCGCCTGTAGGCAAGACTCCCGCCCCCGTCGTGAAGACTCCCGCCGCCTCCGCTGCCACCCCCGCCGGCCGCCCCGTCTTCAAGGTGCAGATACTCTCCAGCTCAGCCTTTGTCAAGGCGGGCGACAAGCACTTCAAGGGCCTTGCCCCAGTGGACTGCTATCAGGAGGGAGAATGGTACAAGTACACCTATGGCGCCTCGACCGACTACAACGAGATTTCCCGTCTGCGCAAGTCCATCCTCGACCGCTTCCCCGAAGCCTTTATCGTGGCTTTCAAGGGCGGACAGAAGATGAATGTGGGTCAGGCCATCCGCGAATTCAAGAGTAACAAGTAAAATCCTAATTAATACAACAACGGCAATGAGTTTTTTCACCAAAGAAGTAAGGATCGCATTAGCAGCCATCGTGAGCATCGTTCTGCTCTTTTTCGGCATGAATTTTCTGAAGGGCAAGAGCCTCTTCTCCAACGACAACGTATACTTTGCCAAGTTTGACAACATCAGCGGACTTACCGCCTCCAATCCCATCTTTGTCAACGGCTACCAGGTGGGTACAGTCAAGACCATCGATTTTGACTATGCCCATGGCGGCAGCGTCATCGTGGGCTTCGGCACCGACCGCCAGCTCGTCATCCCTGCCGGCACCACCGCCGAGATAGAGAGCGACATGATGGGCAACCTCAAGGTCAATCTCCTGCTTGGTCACGATGCGACCGCCACCATACACCCCGGCGACACCATCACCGGCAGAGTCAACGGAGGCCTGATGGACACCGTGGCAGAGCTCGCCCCCACCATCGGACAGATGTTGCCCAAGCTCGACTCTATCATGGCGAGTCTCAATACGCTGCTCGCCGATCCCGCCGTGGCCAACTCGCTGCACAATGTCGAAGGCATCACCGCCAACCTCAACACCTCGACCCGCGAGCTCAACACCCTGCTGGGTACCCTCAACCGCAACGTGCCCGGAATGATGGCCAAGGCCAACGGAGTGCTCGACAATACCGAGCGACTCACCGGCAATCTGGCTGCAGTGGATGTGGCTGGCACCATGGCCAAGGTCGATCAGACGGTAGCCAATATGGAGCAGTTTACCGCCAAGCTCAACAGCAACGAGGGCACCCTCGGACTGCTGCTCAACGACCGCCAGCTCTATCTGAACCTCAACAAGACGCTCGTGAGCGCCGACACGCTGCTCAACAATCTGCGCGAGCATCCCAAGCGCTACGTCCACTTCTCGCTCTTCGGCAAGAAGGACAAGTAGAGCTCCGCTGCGCCTCGGGCACAGCCACCACAGACGACACCTTATTATATATAGGCAATTGGCAGACCGCTGCGCGAGGTCTGCCAATTGCCTTTTTTGTTGTCTCGATGGCGCGGGCTGTTCTGGCGACGACGCGCAAGATGCTGCAAGGGGCGATAAAGCGGGATGCGTGGTTGGAAATAATGGTTGCGTGGGCTGAAACGCTGGTTGCCAATCACGAATTACTCTTATCGTGTTTTGATTTTATCGCGAAGATGATGGCTGGGGTGTTTTCCATAAGCAGGGTTGTGGCGGGAGTGATCAGGGTAGTGGCGGGAGCAAGCAGGGTAGCGGCGGGAGTGAGCAGGGCGGTGGCGGGAGTGAATAGGGTAGTGGCGGGAGTGAATAGGGCGGTGACGGGAGTGAGCATGGTAGTGGTGGGAGTGAGCATGGTAGTGGAGGGAGCAAACAGGGCGGTGGCGGAAACAAGCAGTGTAGTGGCGGTGCGCAACTGCCCGGACGCCGTGGTTTCTATGGACTTCCGCGGGGCTCTCTCCGTGGTCGTATCGCTGATTATGGCCTTCGTGAATGTGATTTCTATGAAAATATTTTGCCACGTCTGCGTCTTTTACTAACTTTGCACTCGGAATACAAGGCGTATTCTAAGGGGTGCTTGGGCTCTTGCCCAGGCTGAGATTATACCCACTGAACCTGAAACGGGTAATGCCGACGCAGGGAAGACGTCCCCTTGATGTGTTTTTAATAAACAGAATGAAAATGAAAAAGATTGTTTGCATGGTGGCCGTATGCTTGTGCACAGCCGGCGCCATTGCGCAGACTGCCGACTCTCTGAAGATGATCAATCTGCAGGAGGTGGTAGTCAAAGGTGTGCGCGCTCAGCAGAACGCACCCTTCGCAGTAGCTAACTTCAAGAAGTCAGAGCTCCAGAGCTTTGGCAAGACCGGCAGAGAGCTGCCCTTCCTCTTCGCCAACACTCCCGGCGTAGTGGCTTGGAGTGAGAACGGTACTGGCATCGGTACCAGCCACATCCGAATCCGTGGCGCTGCCGACAGCCGTATCAATGTGACTCTCGACGGTGTAGCCCTCAACTCTCCCGAGGACCAGTGTGTCTTCTGGGCCAACATGAACTCTTATGCCGCTCTCATGGGCTCAGCCCAAATCCAGCGCGGTATCGGTACCTCTACCAATGGCGACGGTGCCTTCGGTGGTACCATCTCGCTCGCCACTGCCGCTCCCAGTCTGAAGCCCCAGCTCGAGGTCAACGGCGGTTTCGGCACCTACAACTCCTACAACGTAGGTTTCAACTTCTCTTCGGGCCTGCTCTGGGACCACGTGGTCTTCAACGGCGCCTATCATGAGAGCAGCACTGACGGATTCCTGCATGGCACAGCCGGCCGCCAGGGTTCGTACCTGGGTGCCGTGACCTACTATGGCGACAAGTTTACCCTCAGCTACAAGAATGTGGGCAACTTTGAGAAGACCGGCCAGGCCTGGAGCGGTATCACCGGCGGTAACGATGACGCCACTCTCGTAGCCGACGGCATGTATACCTACAAAGACCTCTACAAGAAGGGCTTGGGCCGTTACAACTCGCTCTACGAGGGGCTGGTCTTCGACGACGAAGCCTATACCTTCCCCAAGGATGCCAACGGCAACTACCAGACCTACCGCTACAAGCTCAACAACGGCAAGTACTGGGACAAGACCACCGACAACTTCTATCAGAACCACAACATCCTGTCGGCAGCCTTCCAGCCCTCAGCCCACTGGAGCCACAACGTAGCCCTGCACTATACCTATGGTTATGGCTACTATGCCGAGTTCCGTCCCAACAACAAGTTCAAGAAGTTTGGTCTCACCTACTACGACAACGAGGGCAACTTTGTGAAGCGCTCTGACTTTATCCGCAAGAAGGGCCTCACCCAGCACACCTATGGTCTGGTGTACAACGCCAACTACAAGGACGACAGCTGGGATGTGCTCGGTGGTGTCAACCTGCAGCAGTTCCGCGGCGGCCACTTCGGCTACCTCACCTATATTGCCAACGAGGGCGCCAACGCCCAGTTCCGTGCCAACGGCGACTACCAGTATTACGACTCAGATGCACGCAAGAACGACTATTCAGCCTTCGTCAAGGCTACGCTGCACCTCAATGCGGCTTGGGATATCTTTGGCGATGTACAGTACCGCCACGTAGGCTACAAGACCGATGGCAAGAACGACAAGTTCTACGAGCAGGCTGACGGCACCTACAAGAACCAGATGCTCAACATCGACGAGCAGTACAACTTCGTGAACCCCAAGGCCGGTATCACCTTCCACCAGGATGGTCACAAGGCTTACTTCTCTGTAGCCTACGCCAGCCGTGAGCCCGAGCGCAACAACTTCACCGACAACGGCAGTTACGGCTCTCCCGATGCCGAGCACCTGCTCGACTTCGAGTTGGGTTACAGCTACTCTGCCCGTGACTGGAACGCCGGCGTGAACCTCTACTATATGGACTACAAGGACCAGTTTGTGCAGACCGGTGCCCAGAGCGATATCGGTGAAAACCTCACCACCAACATCGACAAGAGCTACCGCATGGGTGTCGAGCTCACCGCCGACTACAGCCCTCTGTCATGGCTCACCGTGGCTGGTAACGCCGCTTTCTCAGCCAACCGTCTGAAGAACTTTGACCAGTACTACGAGAACTGGGATGACGAGACCAAGCCAGGTAAGGTGCACTATGACAAATCGACCTTGGCATTCTCGCCATCTACCATCCTTAACGGTTTCATCAACGTTCACCACAAGGCCTTCGAGGCTGTATGGCACACCAATTTCGTAAGCCGTCAGTATCTCGACAATACCGCCACCGCTCTGCGTTCGCTCCCCTGCTACTCGCAGACCAATGTCAACATGAACTACACCTTCAAGAAGGTGGCAGGCGTGAAGGAAGCCGTTCTGGGTCTGAACCTCTACAACATCTTCAACCGCCACTACGCTGCCGGCGGTTGGGTGTACAACGCCATCGGCTATGGCATGTACACCACCGACAAGCCCTACACCCAGCTGGGCTATATGCCTATGGCAGGCTTCACGATGATGGGTACGGTGACACTGCGCTTCTAACCGACGACAGCGATGGAGACATTCATCATCGACCACTGGCTTGACATCACGACCACCCTGCTGGGGTTGGCCTACATCCTGTTCGAGTATCGGGCTTCGGTATGGCTGTGGCCCGTGGGCTTTGTGATGCAGGCGCTGGGCGTGGTGCTCTACTACGAAAAAGGACTCTATGCCGACTGTGGCATGGAGTTCTACTATATCTGCATGACGTGCTACGGTTTCTATACCTGGACGCGGGGTCATCGCGGCGAGGCGAAGCAGAAGTCCGACAAGCCCATCACCCACTTCGAGCGCCGGCTCATCCTGCCCTGGACTCTGCTCACGCTCACTATCTGGGGTGTCATCTACTATCTGCTGGCCTACCACACCGACTCTCGCGTGCCCGTGGCCGACAGCTTCACCACAGCGTTGAGCATTGTGGGCATCTGGGCCCTCGCACGCAAGTATCTGGAGCAATGGCTCATCTGGATAGCGGTCGATGTGGTCACCTGTGGGCTCTACTTCTACAAGGACATACCCTTCAAGGCGAGCCTCTACGGTCTCTATGTCGTCATAGCTGTGGCAGGCTACTTCAGATGGAAGCGGGAGATGGCCAAAAGTGCATCATAGACATTGAAAAAGAAGCTGCGGCAAGGCCGCAGACTCACATAAATTTAGTAAATTTGTCTCATCAAATCAAACCAACGATTATGATGAGACAATTTTTTATCCCTTTGTTTGCGCTCATGACCACAACGGCATCGGCGCAGACCGGCTCTGAGCGCGAGCCGGTAAGCTATATCGGCGGAGAGATATGCAATCCCCGCCTGCACGATGGCGGACTGGCCTATGCCATCGGCGCTGAGAATGTACAGGTGATGCGTGCCAACCGCAGTCATCCCGACGAGGCCGACGGTTATGGCTGGACCTACAACCACGCTGCCAACATCACCTACTGGCACGGCAAGTTCTATCTGGAGTATCTCTCCAATCCTGTCGACGAACAGCAGCCGCCCGGCCAGACCCTGCTCGTCACCTCTGACGACGGCCGCCACTGGAGCAAGCCCTTTGTGGCTTTCCCCCCTTATCAGGCTCCCAAGGGTGTGACCATCCCCAAGCCTTACTATGGTTACATCATGCACCAGCGCATGGGTTTCTACACCGCTCCCAACGGCCGGCTGCTCGTGGTGGCATTCTACGGTCACAGCTACAACCCCTTCAAGGAGGGAGGTATAGGGCGCGTGGCGCGAGAAATCAAGCCCGATGGCACGATGGGTCCCATCTACTTCATCCGCTACTCGTCTCACGCCCAGTGGAATGAGACCAACACCGCCTATCCCTTCTACACCAAGAGCAAGGACAAGGGCTTCCGCGAGGCTTGCCAGGCGCTGCTCGGAGACAAGCTCAAGACGCTGCAGTGGATAGACGAAGACCGCGGACTCGACGGGTTCTACAATCTCAAGGACTCCATCAACCGCGTGCAGGCCACCTCTTACTACCACCGCAAGGACGGCAAGACCGTGGCGCTGTGGAAATGGTCGTATGCCGCCCTCTCTCCCGACGACGGCAAGACCTGGAGCACTCCCGTGCGCATCCCGTCGCTCATCATGGCTGGCGGCAAGCAGTGGGGGCAGCGCACGCCCGACGGGCGTTATGCCATCTGCTACAACCCTATAGAGACCCAGCCCTATCGCTATCCGCTCATCGCCATCAGCAGCGACGACGGCATCACCTACGACTCTATGTGCGTGGTGCATGGTGAGGTGCCGCCCAGACGCTTTATGGGCGAGAACAAGGACTTCGGTCCCTGCTACGTGCGTGGCATCACCGAGGGCGAGGCTACTCCCCCGGGCAACGACATGTGGCTCGCCTACACGGTGAACAAAGAGGATGTGTGGGTGGCTCGTGTGCCCACTCCCATCCGTACCAAGTGGACGGGTAAGGTCGATGACAACTTTGACAACATCAAGCCCCACGGCGCTGTGACCGACTGGAATATCTACCGTCCGCGCTGGGCCGACGTCTATGTCAACGACCGTCATCAGCTCTGTCTCACCGACTCAGACCGCTACGACTATGCCCGCGCCATCCGTGTCTTTGAGGCCAAGGCCAAGACCGATATCAGTCTTGATGTGCAGGTGGCTGCCGAGAACGATGACCCCTTTGAGGTCGATGTGACCGACCGCCACGGTGTGCGCATCGTCTGCGTGAGTCTGCATGGTGGCAAGGTGGTGGCCAATGGCGAGACTGTGGGCAGCTATAAGCAGGGCAAATGGCTCAGCCTCAATATCCGCATCGTCGATGGTGGGGTAGAGGTGCAGGGCCATAAGTTGCTGGCTATGCACAGTGCCCAGCACCCCGAGCGACTGAGTCTGCGCACCGGCGAGTATCGCGACCTGCCCAACCGCAACACCCCCAACCAGGAGAAGTGTCCGCCGCTGCCCGGTTGTGATGAGCGCATAGCCCCGGCTATGTATATTATAGATAATGTACGCGTAGACTGACCGCGTAACAGATAGCACGCAACCCAAGATGACTGCCCCGCAGCGAGGCGTCATCTTGGGTTTTCTGTTGGTGGAAAGGGCGGTGGCGGATGGCTGCTTTCCGGTGATGATAAGTGACGGAAAACTGCTGGTCCTTGTTTCTGTTGGCGTCGTTTTCACTCCTGTCATCGTGAAGGTAGGTAGTATCTTTATAGAAAAAACGAATAAATCGCTTTGTGTATCTCTCGGTTTTCACTACCTTTGCACCCGATATGAAACAAAGTATATTTAATTCACAATCATCCCTGCGTTTCAAGCGGTTCTCAAACAAGGGCTATGCGCTCTTTGCTTGTCTGGGCCGCGTGGTACTGGTGGGAGTGCTGACGGTGCCTACCCTCAGCCACGCCAAGGCTGGAACGCTGACCACACATGTGGAGGCAGCTGCCGACACGCTGAGCCGCAAGGAGATGAAGCTCGACGAGGTGGTAGTGACCGGCTCTCGGGCTCCGCTGACCGCTTTGCAGTCGGCCAAGATCGTGAAGGTCATCACGGCCGACGATATTCATCGTGCGGCGGTAGAGACTGTCAACGATGTGTTGAAATTAGCCACGGGCGTGGATGTCCGTCAGCGCGGTGGCTTTGGTGTACAGACGGACATCTCAATCAACGGCGGTACGTTTGACCAGATTACCATTCTCCTGAATGGCGTCAACATTTCCAACCCACAGACGGGTCACAACGCCACCGATTTCCCTGTTTCTCTTTCCGACATTGAGCGCATCGAGGTTCTCGAGGGTGCCGCTGCACGTGTGTTTGGTACTTCTGCCTTCAGCGGAGCCATCAACATAGTGACGCGCCGCAACGAGGACAAGGGTCTCGACCTGAACCTCCAGGCCGGTTCGTTTGGCACCGTGGGCGGCGACGCCCGCGTGACGCTCGGCGGCAAGGTCAAGACGCATGTCAGCGCGGGCTATATGCGCTCCGACGGCGGTACGACCAACAGCGACTTCGACAAGGGTCATGTCTTTGCCGACGCCCGTATGAGTACGCGCCATGCCGACCTGGATTTCCAGCTCGGAGTGAGTCAGCAAGACTACGGAGCCAGCACCTTCTACTCGGCAAAGTACAATGACCAATGGGAGAAGACCACTCATCTGGTGACATCGTTGGGCGCGACAATCAAGAACGTATATCGCGACCTGGAAATCAAGCCCACGGTGTATTACAACAAGTTCATCGACCACTACCAACTTATCCACGGCAAGACCGGGGCTCAGGCCGGAGAGAACTATCACAACCTCGACGTGATGGGAGCTTCGGTCAACGCCCACATGAGTTGGCTCTTAGGCAAGACGGCTGTGGGTGCCGACCTGCGCCACGAACATATTCTGAGTACGGCTTATGGCGAACTGATGGCAGAGCGCGACTGGGAGAACATCCATGGCAGCGACCGCAAGTACGACCATAAGGGTAGCCGCACCAATGCCAGTTTCTTTGCCGAACACAACGTCATCTTGGGTGGATTTACCCTCTCTGCCGGCGTGTTGGCCAACCGCAATACCGGACTTGACAGCCGTATGCGCTTCTATCCCGGTATTGACTTGAGTTATCGTCCTTCAGACGCGTGGAAACTGTTTGCTTCGTGGAACAAGGCACTTCGTATGCCTACCTACACCGACCTCTACACCGCCAATAGTGTGCAGCAGGGCGACCGCACGCTCAGACCCGAGCGCAACGATACCTATAAGACTGGTTTGAGCTACCGTACACAGGGCGTAGAGGCCACCGCGAGTGCCTTCTACAGCCGTGGCAAGGACATGATAGACTGGGTGTATGCCACAGCCGAAAGCACCAAGTACAAGGCGATGAACATAGGCCGTCTGACCAATATGGGCTATAATGTAGAGGTGGCTCTCCATCCCACGGAGTGGGTAGCCTCGTCGCCCATCACGGCAGTCACTCTCGGCTATGCCCGCATCCACCAGCGCCATGCTACTGACGAGCCTATCTATCGTTCGCTCTATGCGCTGGAATATCTGCGCGACAAGTTTACAGCCTCGCTCTCTCACCGCATCTGGCGTGCCCTCTCTGCCCGTTGGGATATGCGCTGGCAGCACCGCATGAACGGCTATCACCCTTATGCCAAGGTCGATGCCAAACTGCTGTGGCGCCAGCCCCGATATGAGCTCTACCTGAAGGCCGACAATCTGACAGCACATCGCTACTATGACCTCGGCGGCGTGCGTCAGCCCGGACTGTGGCTCATGGCTGGTGCGAGCATCCATCTGTAACCCAGGCTGCAGAGAGTCAGGCTGCGGAAGACCGCAGCTGACAGTAATCATCATCATAGTATTAACCCTTATCCGCAATGCCCATAACCCGGCGTTGCGGATAATTATTTTTATGGTGTAGGTCATCTCCGCTGCGGCGTAGGTCATCTCGGGAGCGGTGAAGGTCATCTCCCGCTCGGTGAAGATACCCTCCAGCTATGTGGAGATGGTCAGGGTGGTGGCGAAGATGGTGGCGGTGGTGCTGCGGGTGGTAGAAACAAGAAGAGGAAGCACCTGCTGTCTCGGGTGCTTCCTCTTCGTCGATATGGATGGGGTGAATAGATGTCTGTAGTGGGTTGCCGTCGCCACGGGAGGGCGATGCGGGCTATTTCTTCAACTTGAATGAGTTTTCGATGCTTATCACCTCGTCTTCGAAGGCCTTGTCGACCTTGATGCGCTTCTCTATCTGCGAGCAGCTGTGGATGACGGTGGAGTGGTCGCGGCCTCCGATGAGCTTGCCTATACGTGAGGCGGGCATCTTGGTAAGCTTGGCGGTGAAGAACATGGTGAGCTGACGCGGCACCACGTAGTCGCGCTTGCGGCTCTTGCTGTAGATGGCGCTCTGGGTCACTCCGAAGTGGTTGCAGACCTTCTCGAGGATGTCGTCGACGGTGAGCGGACTGTTGTCTGTCTTGATAGCCCGTTGTATGATGCGCTCGACGAGCCGCATGTTGATGGGGCACGAGTAGACCACGCTGTAGGCGAGCAGCGAGTTGATGACTCCTTCGAGGTCGCGCACACTGCCGTTGGCTGTCTGGGCGATATAGGTGATAACGTCATCGGGGATGCTCAGCGCATCACGTCTGATTTTCGACTTGAGGATGTCCACGCACAGCTCTTCATTGGGCTTCTCCAGTTCGGCTATCAGGCCGCACGAGAATCGGGAGAGCAGACGGTCGTTCATATCCTTGAGTTCTACCGGAGAGCGGTCGCTGGCAAGGATGATGCGTCGGCCGTTCATGAAGAGGTGGTTGAAGATGTGGAAGAAGGTGTTCTGGGTGCCAGGCTTGCCCTCCCACTCCTGTACGTCGTCGACGATGAGCACATCGATGGTCTGGTAGAAGAGGATGAAGTCGTTGATGGTCTTGCGCATCACGGCATTGGTGTACTGTACCTCAAAGAGTCGCGCGCTCACATAGAGCACTCGCTTCTCGGGATATTTGTTGCACACGTGTACGCCGATGGCGTTGATGAGGTGGGTCTTTCCACAGCCCGGGGGACCGTAGATAAACATGGGGTTGAACTTGCTGTTGTTGGGGTGCTCGGCTATCGACTGTCCTACCGACCGGGGCAGCTTGTTGCTGGCTCCCTCGATGTAGTTGTCGAACGTCTGCCGCGGGTTGAGCCTTGGGTCGAGTCGCTGAGGCCCCTGCGCTTCGCCGCGCTGAGGCTGCACCATGCGCTGGCGTTGAGGCTGGCGGGCTGGGGCAGCCTGCATCTCCGACTGCATCATCGGCGGTTCGCCTATCTCATTGTCCTGCGACTTTGCCACAAAGTATTGCAACTGCGTATGCTCACCAAAGACCTGGCGCAGCACATGGCGGAAGAGCTCTACATAATTGCCTTCGAGATATTCACAGACATAGCGACTTGCCACTTGGATAGTAACCGTCCGTTCTGCCTCCTTGTAATGGAGGAAGACCAACGGTTTGAACCACGTAGCATATTGCTGGGGGGTTACACTGTCGCTTATCAGCGCAAGAACCTCTTCCCAACGGGCGTCAGGAGTCACTTTCATCTGCGGAATAATCTTGTAGTCTCTCTAAGTTTAGCAATTATCTTTTATTCATCATCACGCTATTAGATTCACGGCAAGTAGATGATTTATCATTGTATGCTCGCTTGCTAATTGCAGTTCTGCAAATTTCGGAAAAAAAAACGAGATATGCAAATTTATCTTTTCTTACTTGTTTTTGTCATTTCTGCAACCATCAGATTATCAACTGTTTTCGCTGAGATGGTGGCGGTTGTTGCCGGGGTAGCTATTGTGGTTGCGTAAATGGTTGATATTTAATGCGTTTTCCGATCTGGCGCCGTGAGCTTGGCTCCTGTAGTGAAACATCGTGCCACCAGCGCCCCAAAGCCCATAAAGGCAAGCGCATCGGGGGCTGCCCGAGGTGCGTGAAACATACCCGCTGTTAATTTATACGAAATCTATATAAATAATGAATATCACTTTGGCGCGATTTTTATGCTTTGGCGCTCTGAGAGCCATAGCCTCTACCGTAAAACGGTCATTAGGCCGTTAGGTGTGATATTTTAATAACTGCTCGCATTGTTTTGTTTTTTTAATTCGCAATAGCTCGCTATTCCTGCTGTGGGTAACGCCTTCGGCTAATCGCAACACTTACAGCGTTGCAATAATAGTGGGGTATCTTACCCAGGGTAGCGTGCTTTCGCCCGCAACCCTGGGCTATGTAATCGCAACTCCTACAGAGTTGCCAAGGGTGCGTACCATCTACGATAGGCTACCCCATCATTGTATGCGCACAACACATCACGGGCAAACACCATTCCTCCATTGTGTGCGTACCATCAACGATGGACTCATATAATATCATTGGGTGCGTGCCGGCATCGATGGATTTCCCGTTTATTGACGTTGTGGGCGTTTCATCTACGATGGATTTGCTGTATGTTACCGTTGTGTGCGTGCCATCCACGTTGGATTTGCTGTATGTTACTGTCGGGTGCGTGCCGGCTTACTATCGCAAGCTATAATTCACACACAACCTTTAACTTATCCATTATTCAGTCATATTTTTTTTGTTTGCAGGAGGGACGTTGGCATAATAACAACGCAAGAAGCGATATACATCTTTTCTCCAACATAAATTGTCTTTTATCCCAATATAAGTAGTGTATTCCTTTTTACGTGTCTTATGATAGTATGAATGACCTCACTTAGAAAATGGGGGAGCTATTTGAGTACTATAAATTTGAAAAATTAAATTCTGTCATCTTCCATACCCCATTAATACGCTTAAAATAACTCTTAAAGAAGCAACCAGTATATGGAATATATATATATTCTTCCATGGTCGAGTCTTTTAGTGTTGTATATCGTTTCTTAAAATTCTGGGAATAACAACAAGAGTCCGCCAGACTTAAATATAGATCGAAATCAGTTTTTTCATCCCAAACAAAGGTCTGTATCATCGAGTCAGCATATTCATCTCCGTTTGCCAAATATTCCATATACAAGTCACCATTGATACCTTCAACTTTGGCTTGAAGGCGTTTCTTTTGAAATTCTTTATCCTTATGAAATTTCTCTATAAATACGGAGAAATCCTCAAGAGGAATATTTTTCTTTATTTTCAACGTTTCTGTTTTACAATCTGCATTTTCTTCTTGAAATCGTTTTTGATTGTCAGAGCATGAATAAGTGCAGATGATGCAGATAGCATAATGGCATAAGATGAAACTCGCCAAGAATTTATTTTTTGTAATCATCATAATTAATATTTGTGTTAAAAGTAGGGATGAGAAGCTCTCCTTTGTCTCTTGGACAGGCAGGAGCAACAACTATAACTTCTGGAAGCGTTACTATTTTTTCTTCTTGCTTATCTAAGTAGTCCCTGATGTAATAGTGGTATGTGGGGACTGAGTCCCTGAAGGACACATATCCCCCGTCGAAGAGCAGACGGCTGAGCACGCCGTCCTCATAGACCCTGTTGCCGGCGTACTCGCACCATGTGTGCACCAGCAGGCTGCTGTCGCAGGCTATGCCGAACTCACCGTCGGGCGCGGCCGGGGTGTAGGGCGATTGTTTGTAGTCGTCAGTGCGCATTGCGGTATGCTGTTTTAGAGAATGTTGTTGCAATATATATGATTTTCTCCCTATACTTCAAGCGAACAGATAAAGATTATCGTAACGGGATGATATCGTCTGCCAATATACACTCACTTTTAGTGTATAGCAACGATTTCCATATGTTAAATCCGAGACATGCCTTTACAGCTTGTTTATCTACTATTATAATACGTTTCATAACCTCGTCTATCACCTCATCACGACAAAATACATAATAGGTAAAACTCTCATGAGGCTCTATCTCTTTTGTCGATAACATTATATCGAAAGTATTTCGCAAGTCTATTGGTTTGTCAAATGTGTCTATCATAAATTGTCCAAGACTGAAATCGCCAACACGTCTAAAAAGGTGATGACTAATAATTTTTTTCTCATCTTTTTCATATCTAAAAAAATCTTCATCGTTATCATACCAAGTAACATAGGTAGTATTATCGCTCTTGTTTACTACCTCTATTTTATATAAACTTGTAACGGCATCCTGTCGCATAAGGTAATCTATGCGATACCGTATAGTTTTCTCCTGCCCAAAAGACATTGTTGGAAGAGTCAATACTATGAACAATACTCGTATAAATCTCATTATCTATATATTCTTAATAGTTTCTATTTTAGACTTCATAATTAAGATGCAAAGTGTCGTGTTTGTGTCTCTGGCTCTGATATATGAATGTGAAGCCATTTTATGATTATAGCCGCTCCTAAAATACAATAGAACATGCCCATTTACTTCGTGGCTATATGCTTCGGCTCGACCATTTGGAGACAGACCTAAGTTTATATATACTTCCACATTGTTTGATGTGGAATTCTGTACGCCGTCATTGTCAGGAAATAAAGTCTTTCCCCAAAGTCCTGAATCCCCTATGGTAATGTCGTCTATAGAGACAAAGTTCCTATACTCTTCTTGTAAAGTGGAGTGTATCATGGCCATTTCTTCTTTTCCTTGCGATCTAACTTGTTTCCCATCCGGGTCAAACGCATTCACGGGGTCATCCCCACACGATGCGTAGGGTGACACATCGTAGTACTTCTCGCACATCGGGTCCATGGTGTTCCACCTTCCTGTAATGGGGTCGTAGTGGCGGGCACCGTGGTCGTACCAGTCGAGGCCATGGGTGCGGTCAAGCTCTTTGCCTATGTATTTGTAGGGTTGTGTAGCGTGGTCATTCCCCCTGCTTCCGGCAATGGCGAAAGCAGGGAGGCTCAGAGTGGTCATGAGCCCCAACAGCATTATGACAATCTGGCGGCGCATG
>OHKP01000088.1_pt1 | contig 62863 bp, 31 predicted proteins | sample 1568861 | NCBI WGS metagenome assembly OHKP01 (sample SAMEA3879524, study PRJEB24766) | human gut metagenome | biome: human-associated habitat; feature: feces | place: USA | collected 1985/1987 | reverse complement strand
GTTAACTTCGGGCGAAGCCCAAACTTCTTTTAACTTCTATTTTGACACACCCTCGCTTGAATAATTTATGCTTATTTCTTCACCACTTTTCGTCCTCCAATAATGTAGATGCCCTTGGGCAGCGAAGATAGTGAGCGGTTGTTCGTCAGCTTTTGTCCGCTTAGTGTATAGATGGCATCGTTAGCGTGGGTAGCATTATCGCGTACAAGAGCGTTGATGCCTGTGCTTATAAGACTGCCCACCTGAAGGGTTTTGGCTTGCAGTGCCTCGTCGTTATTGGCCACAAACACGGCCGAGAAGGGCTGTAGCGTGGCCTCAGCTTGTTGCACAAAGGCGGTGCCGTCGGGTGTGAGCACGTAGGCGTTAGGCATGCTGGTGGCGCTGTAAAGGCCCAATAAGCGATAGTTTGTGCTATAGGTCGAGATGCTTTCTGTGGCCTCGATGGCGGCATCGGTGGCTTTAAAGGTCAGCGTCTTGCCTGTTTGGTCGAAGCTTGCAGCGCCTGTCTCGCCCTTTATGGTAAGCAGATAGGGGCGGTTAGGCTTCAGTTCTGGTGCCAATGTAAAGTTTACGGTAGTGCCTTGTGCCGATGTAAACTCCTCAGCTGCCAGTGCTCCCACGGCATCATCGGCGCTTTGAACAAAGCTTAGCGGTGTGCCATCAGCCTCAACGGTTTGTGGTGCAAAGGGCAGGGCTATGGTCATACAGGCGTTGGCATTGCGCTCGGCGGCACGCACATAGGTCACGTTGTTTGCCTTAAAGTTGTAGGGGAAGTAGAAGGGCTGGCCGTCGGTCAGCGTCAGTTGTTCGGCATTGTCGCCCATCACAATGTTGGACACCTTGCGTTTTAAGATGGCCAGCACGCGGCTGTTTATCTGTGCGCCCTCGTCGAAGAACAGGGTGGCATTGGCCGCTGGTGTGCCCTCAAACGCTATGGTGGGCACGTTTAGCTTGCCAGGCACATGCACGGCCACCATATCGGGTGTAACCTTAAAGCCTTTGGTGGGCGCTGCGTTGGCGGCACCATCGGCAGTCCAGTAGTCGATGCCTTGCACGAAGGTAAAGTTGCCCAAGTTTGAACTGTTGCTTTTGTCGGTGTCGATGTGGAAGTTGTAGGTGCTACCCAGGTTCAGGTTGGGCAGGGTGAAGGTCAGTGTGGTGCTCTCTCCTGGCTCTAACTTTACGGTTTGCTTATAGCTGCCACGCTTCCAGTATACGTTGCCATCCAGTTCCCACGGCGATGCCTCAACATAACTATAATAGGTGTCGTTGCCCTCGTTGGTTACCTTCACGCCGAGCTTCATCACATTGCCGTAGATAGAGCTCTTGTTATTTACGTTATACGTTTTCAGCAGCGAGGTGGGTTTCGCCACCTTCAGGTTGTTCGTTACTGCTGCCTTTACGTCAACCGTGGTGGTGTAGAAGGCGTCAGAGGCGTTCTTTGAGGTAGAAACCTGAAGTGTGTGCTTGCCTGCCGATGCGGGCTTATATTTAAAATAGATGTCGCGCGTTGAGAGGGCCGGTACCTGTATGCAGTTGCCCGACACAAAGTTGCCATCAACCAGCAAGAAGGTGTTATGATAATATTCGGTTTCGGAGTTATTGGTCATTGTGGCCTTCACCTTTTGTTCTACGCCCACGGTGCCCGACCCTTCAAGCGTGAGGCTCTGCACAGTAATGTCGGTGTATGGAAAGGCGGTGAGCTGCGCCTTGGTGCCATCAATCACCACCTTTATAAACGTGGTGTTGAAGTTTACGGTGTGCAGCCAATCTTGTGTGCCATTCTTTCGGCTGATGCTGCGTATGTAGTAGGTGCCATCGGTCAAGCCCTTGCCAAACACCACCGTAAGGCCGCGTGTGGGCCAGTATGTGCCGGGCGAAATGTCGAAGGTTTCTTGGCCGATAGGTTCCTTTACGGCGTTGCCCTCGGCATCATACAGGCCGAAGCCACTGTTAAAGGTGTAGGCATGCCCCATATCAGTGCCTGCTGAATATTGTATGAGCACCGAGAAGTTGCGGTTGGTGTTTGAGCGCGATAGCGTGGTTTGCTGGGGTCGAAGGTTGGTTACCGTGTTGCGCACCACCTCGGGCTGTTCGGGCTGTTCCTGGCCGCTGTAATTGGGCTGTAAGCCTACCACAATGCCCTGGCTCATGCTGTAGCCATCGCTTGATGTGCTTCCGCCTATGCCTTGCTGGTCAGGAAACATCACGGTGAGGATGAAGTAGCCATCGCACATGCCGCCCCAGCCCCAGTTCATATGAAAGAGGCCGTTGCCATCGTAGCCGTCGCACACCCATTCGTGTCCGCCTGTGAGGTCGCTGTTGTCGCCATTCATCAGCACGGGTCGTCCTGCTGCCAGCTCGTTGTAGATGAGGTCTTCCCACTCGGTGTACGTATACTTGTCGTGCGAGGTATAGAACGATGTTTTGTCGTAGCCAAAATAGTCGCGTAGGGCGGCCGCTGCATTGCCCGAGTTGGCGCCCGACGATGGGCCATATCCCATCTTAGCGCCATGTCCCAGTGCTCGCATCAGGTGTGCCACGGCCTGTTGGCTCTCTTGGCTTTGGTTACCGTTATACACGTCGCTCATCTTATCCCACTTAAAGCTGGTGGGTGCCATCTCAGGGTAGGTTACCTTTTGGTTGTTCCAGTTGGTGGTGTAGGCGGGCATGGTGGTGGTGGTCTTCGGCCACTTCCAGTAATACACTATCTGTGCCATGGCTGTGGCTACGCAGCCTGTGGCCGCTGTTTGTTGATTGCCATTGCCATCGGTATATTTAGGACACTCGAGGTTGTAGGGCGACCCTTGGTTCCAGCGGCACGACACCAGTGTGGGCACAAAGTTTTTGGCCACCGATACGGGCGTGGCCACCCCACTTTCTGCCGCCGACTTGCGTGGCGCCAACTGTGCGTTGCCCTGTTCAGCCGCCTCGACAATGGCCGATAGGCGCTGCACATATTGCTTTAAGGGCTGTGGGGCGTTGCTGAGGTTAAACTGCCCTTCGTCGGCATATCCTAAGATGGGCTGTGTGCGGTCAGAGGCCGACATCATAACAAAGCCGTTGCCTCGGCCTATGTTATAGGCATAATAGCCCTTAGTTTGTCCAGCCAGCGTAAGGTTTGTGCCGCCTTTTAGGGGTGCGCGTCGTGCGCCACTGTGCATACGTTGTGCCAAAAACTGTGCTGCTTGTTGCTTGGCTTTGGCCTCGGTTATGGGGTTTGCCAATAGCATGGCGGGCATGGCCAGCAACATCATGCTAAGTAAAAACGATTTTTTGTTCATGTAGTTGAGGTTTTAATTGTGCATAGATGTATGTTCAAAAAAAAAGAGACTGTTGCCCACACGGCGTGGGCCATGTTTTGGCAACAGTCTACTTAACTAACAAATCAATATACCGAGATAAATTATTATTCGGCAGCCCATCCTTCGTTCTGTACAATCTGCTTGTCGCGGTTCACCTCTTCCTGTGGAATGGGGAGCAGGCTCATACGCTTAGTGAAGATGCGGTGCTGCGTTTTCACACGTTTGTAGAAGTTGAGGCTGTTGGCCTTTTCGGCATCGCTGCCTTCGTTGTTCACGTTAAAGCCAATCATGTCGCCGCCTTCGCCGCCTTTATGCCAGGTGGGATATACCCAGCCATCGCCTTCGGCCATGTCGGCCACACCCCAACGACGCACGTCAAAGTAGTGTTTGCTTTCATACGACAGCTCAATCAGGCGCTCGCGATAGATAACCTTCAGCAGCAGTTCCTGGTCGTTCTCAAGGTCGCCTACATATATCTTGCCCTTGTTGCGAGCATCTTTAGTGCCCTCTTCGGCACGGTTTAAGGCATACTCGTTAATGCCGGCACGCGAACGAATGAGGTTTACATACTTCAGGGCCTCTTTGTTTTCGCCCAGCTGGGCACAAGCCTCGGCATAGTTGAGGTAAACCTCGCCCAGACGCAACATAACGGCGCCATCAATATTGCTTTCCTTCTCCCAGTAGAGTTTGCGCACGATGGTTCCGAAGATAGGATAGTCGTGTGTTTTACCATCAGAACCCGAGTTGCCGTTAAACGACATATCGGTATAGTAGGTGTTGGCCTGGTCATAGTCCCAACGGCGGTTCTGGAAGGTTACGGCGAGATAGAAGCGAGGCTCGCGGCAGTAGAACTGCTTCATGATGCCCTTGCCCGAACCCGGTGTAAAGTAGTTGTAGCTTGAGAAGCGGTCAACATACTTAGTAGTGCTGAGCGAGTTGCGTGCGTTCATTGCTATATCGTTGCCATTCTTATCCTTTGAGGTAAGGTTCTGGGTGTCGTAAACAGGGTATACAGGGTCGTCGGCCTTGAAGGTGGTAACCTGTGAGATGGGTTTCTGCTCTACATCGTCAATGCGCTTACCGTTGCTCATGAAGAACAGGTCGATAAACTGCAAGGGGATAGAGTAAGCACCTGCACCGCGGTCAACATTGCCTGAGATGCCCGTGTGGCGGGGCTTGAGGATGTATGAGTCGTTATTAGCGTAGGTGCGCAAGAAAATCATCTCTTCGTTATCAACACGACCGATGGCCGAGTAGAAGCACGACTTGTAGGGGTCGGCCTTCTTCACATCGTCAACCAGCTTTCCGCTCTGATCGCGCAGCACCAGTTTAAACTTGCCGCTGTCGATGATGCGTTTGGCGGCATCGCGAGCATCTTTCCACTTCTGCATATCTTTGCTCTGTGGGAAGAGCTTCTTGCCATCTTTGTTGGCCATGGTTTGATAGTAGGGGTCGCCATTAAACAGGTAGCTGGCACGATAGAGGTAAACCTCGGCAAGGATGCCTTCAACGGCCTCTTGTGTGAGGTTGCCTTTATACTGGCTGTCAACAGAACCATCTTCGGCGAAGGTCGACTTCAATTTGCCGCCATCAATGGCTGCCTTCAGTTCGGCGATGATATAGTCCCAGCACTCGTCAAGGCTGTTACGGGGTATCATCATATCCTCTATGGGTGTGTCAACGCTATATACCTTGTCACCGATAAGGGGCACGGGGCCAAACTCTTTCACAAGGTTGAAGTAGAAGTAGGCGCGCAAGGCATGCACCTCGGCTTTACTCCACTCGCGCTCGTCGGCCAGCATAGCGCTGTTCTTATCAATGTTTGCCAGATAAATGTTGGCATACTGTATACCGCGATAATACTCTGTCCACTGTGTATTTACAAAGCCGGTAGAGGGGTACAGTGTGCCCAGGATAATGTTGTTTGCTACGATATGATCCCAGGGCAGGTAGCCTTCTATTGAGGCCATTGGCCAGCAACCATTGGTGCGCGTGTTGTAGCGCACGTTGGTGTTATCGGGAATGTATGTATAGATGTTCGAGAGCCACTTCAGCGACTGGCCACGGTTGGCGAACACGGCCTCGAGCGATGTGGCGTTATCGGGCACATCATCGAAATAGTCGTCGCACGACGTAAAGGTCAGTGCTGTCGCTCCAGCGAGCAATATGCTTAATAATTTAGCTTTCATATATTATGTATATTGTTTCTTACTTAGTGTTTAAATATTGAAGTTTACGCCCAATGAGAAGGTGCGCACGTTAGGATATGAGATACCGTTGCTGGTGTTGAGCTCGGGATCCCACAGCTTAAACTTGCTAAAGGTGAGCACGTTCTCGCCCATGATGTAGAAGCGTCCGCCCTTCAAGATACCGTTCTTGGTCCATGCCTTGGGGAAATAGTATGACACGGTGAACTGTTTGAGGCGCAAGAAGCTCATGTCGCGCAACCACCATGTAGAGGTTTGGTAGTTGTTCTGGTTGCTGGGGTCTTTAGCGCCCCATGCCAGGCGTGGGTAGAACACGTTGGTGTTCTCGGGGTCGTTCTCGCTCCAGCGGTCGGTAATGTTGGCATACAGAGTGCCGCCACCTGATGAGCTGGTGAAGGGGTTGATGCCGGTGCCTGAGAGGAAGCGGTGAGCGCCAGCGGTGCCCTGGAACAAAATGCCCAAACCGAAGTTCTTCCAGCGCACGTCGCCACCAAAGCCATAATAGGTTGAGGGCACGTCGCCATTGTTTACATAGCTCTTGTCGTAGTCGTCAATCTTGCCGTCGCCGTTCAGGTCTTTATATTTAATGTCGCCGGGCTTGGTCAGCTCGCCAGGATAGGTCTCGCCAAACTGGCAAACGTTGTTGTTCTTGATGTCTTCTTCGCTGGTGAAGAGGCCCAGAGCGGTGTATCCGAGCGATGCCAGCACCTTGTGTCCGCGCTTGTCGAGCCAAGGATATGCGGGTTCGGCCTGTCCGTTTTCAATAATCTTATCTTTGTTATAGGTAACGTTACCGCGCAAAGAAACGAACCAGTCTTTGCCAAACTGGTGGTTATACTCAAACTGTGCCTCAAAACCCTTGTTCTCTACCTTACCAATGTTGGCCGAGATGCCTGTGGCAAAGCCAGCAAGCAGGGGCACGTTGTCGCGTGAAACGAAAATCTTCGAGCGGCTTTCTTTAAACAGCTCAACGGTTACGCTCAGGTCGTTGAACAGATTCAGGTCGATACCTAAGTCTTGCTTGCGCACCTTCGACCACTGGGGCTTGTAGCCATACGATGAATAGTGCAAGCCATCACCACTGTTCCAATAGGTGCGATAGCTATTGCCGTCGCCCTCAATCTTTGAGAAGTAGCCGAAGCGGTCGCCCGAACTATCATTACCTACGGTACCGTCTGAGTAGCGTATCTTCAAGAACGACACTACCTTTGACAGCGGTTTCCACCAGCTTTCGTTTGAGGGAACCCATCCGATAGCGAAGGCGGGGAAGAAGCCAAAGCGATGTCCTTTCTTAAAGTTTTCTGAACCAGTATAACCAGCGTTGGCCTCGATGAAGTAGCGGTTATCATAGTCGTATGTAGCGCGCAGCGAGAGGCTCTCTTGCTTGTGTGGCAGCACAGAGAACAGGTTGCCATTGTTAGCATCAAGATAGTTGCGCAGGTTGAACAGTACCAGTCCGCTCACGTTGTGCTTCTTGGCAAAGGTGCGCTTATAGTCAAGGGCGGTTTCAAAGTAGAAGGTGCGGTACACCCACTTGTCGGCAGTAACACTCATCGATTTGTTACCCTTATACTGTTCTGTAAGCAACAGGTTGCCCTCTTCGTCATACATGGTGCTTTCGTCCCACACCTTAGTGGTGGGGTCTTGGCTACCGGCCAGTTTCCATGTGCTATCGTCAACCTTATACTGCAGGTTCTGGTTAGCCTTTACGTCGAAGGCAACCAATGCGCGGAACGAGAGGCCCTTGCTCCAGTTGAAGAAGCCCAGATCTTGTGTCAGCTTCAGGTTGGTGTTCAGCTGTGTGTTGTGCTGTTTTGAGTAGCCACGACGTGTAAGCGTTACCCAGGGGCTGTCGAGCTCACGGTTGTCGGGCGACACGCCAGGGTTCTCGCCATTAGGATACTGCACGGGGTAGAGCACCGGGTTGGTGGTCATAGCCTTTGTAAAGATAGTGTTCAGGTCTTGCTGCGGATAGTTGCCTGAGGTAAGGAAGCCGCTCACACCTACATCAATCTTTGTTGTCTTGCTGGGCTTGAGGTTGATGTTGGTTAAGAAGTTGTAGCGGTCGTATGATATCTCTGAGGTATAGTCTTGCGCCTTATCGCCCTTGGTCATACCGCGTTCGGTATAGTAAGACAACGACACATAGTAAGTGGCGTTAGGGGCACCACCACGAATGTTTACGTTGGCGCGGCGGTTCCAGCCCGTGTTCTTGTACAGTTCCTTCATCCAGTCGACATTAGGATAAAGATACTTGTTTACGGTGCGGTCGGCCTTCAGTGCGGCATACTCTTCTGCCGAGAGGTTGGGGGCAGCCATACCATTGGCCACACGTGTGCGGTCGATATACTGCTGCGAGTAGTAGTCGACGCCATTGGTATGATTGTAAGCCTCGTTGGCAGCTTGCATATAGGTAATACCGTCAACCAAGTCGGGCACCCTGGTAAGCTGTGTGATACCCTGATAGAGGTCGAACGAGAACTGGGGCTTGCTCACCTTACCCGGCTTGGTGGTGATGATGATAACGCCGTTACCACCACGCACGCCATAAACGGCTGTTGAGGCAGCATCTTTCAAAATCGTTACGCTCTCAATGTCTTCGGGGTCGAGCTGTGAGAAGCTACGCTCAATACCGTCGACCAGCACCAGCGGTCCTTCGTTAGTATTGGTCATGGTAGAGATACCACGAATCCAGATGTCAGAGTCGTCTTGACCCGGAACACCTGTGCGCTGTACTGATACCACGCCAGGGATACGACCTGCAAATATAGAGCTAAGGTTTGATACAGGCGCTTTAACGTGCTCCATCTTCAAGGTGCTTTGTGCACCCAGCACCGACACCTTTTTCTGTGTGGTGTAACCTGTTACCACCACCTCGTCGAGGGCGCCTACCTCTTCGTTCAAGATAAGGTCGCAAAGGGTGCCTTGCACCTTCTTCTCGGTGGTTTTAAACCCTACATACTGTGCCACCAATACAGGCTTAGCAGTAGTACATGAAATGGTGTAGTTACCGTTAATGTCGGTAATAGCTACATTGTTTGTTCCTTTTTCCTTAATGGTTACACCCATCAGCGGTTCGCCGTTCGTGTCGTTAACACGTCCAGACACCTTGATAGGCGCTGCCCACGTAGGAATGGTTACGAGCAATACTGCGATGAGCAGTAGCCCCTTCCATAGATTTCGTGCTTTTGTTTTAAACATATTAATTAAAGATAAAGTTGGTGATAATACATATCATTGAAATTTGTTATTTCTTTGTGATTTTTTCTATCTATTTGTGTATGTGTGTGATGTTATATATAGTGGGGCGAGTATATTCAAGTTTTGTGGAGAAGAGATAACGTGTATCTCTCGTCGTGTGGGGTGTGATGTTGTGGGGTATGTTGTTGTGATGTGTGTTGCGTGATGTAAGGGGTGCAATGTTTTGTTAGAGGAGTGAAGGGGAGGCGGCCCACAACGTATATTATATGTTGATATGTATATATGTGTGGGTATCGCCCCCATTCACCTATTTATCTTTTTCAAGTGTTTAACCTGAAAACGATAACCGTAAACCCTATTGTTTACGGTTATCGTATTATAAAGAGAGAGATTTCTTTTACTTGTTCAGCACCTTAGCAGTAGCGGTCTTGCCGTTTACAGTAGCCTTTACCATGTAGAGGCCCTTGCCGGGCAACTGGATGGTAGCGGCACCAGTAGCGGTAGAAACCATTGCTACGGTTTGTCCAGCCACGTTAGCTACAGTTACAGTAGCGGCAGCGTCGAGACCAGCCACGGTGAGCACATTGTCGGCAGCAGCAGCCACGAAGGTAGCCTTCACGTCGTTCTGCAGGTCTTTCACACCGCTTGCGGGGAACGAGCCAAAGATCTTCAGTGTAGGATAGAGATAGCTGCTGGCAGCGTCCATTGTCCAAACCTTTTCAAAGTCCCAACCCAGGCCCTCATACGGTGCAGAGGTTTGCAGCACCTGTGCGGCCATATCCTGAGCATAGTCTACAGGGTTCTCTTCGTCGGTGGTGGGGTTCTTGCCTGGCCAATCCGACTCGTTCGACATGATAGCGCTGTTGTTGCTGATGTTGTTGCTTGAGAAGTTTACCTTAGCGTTAGGAGTGTCTCCAGCGCTGTTACCAGCGATGAATGGGCCTGTCTTCTTGGGCGTTTCGCCAGCGTCTTGTGAGAACTGGCAGTCGCCAATAGAAACGCAGTTTTCAATGGTTACCTCGCTGTTGGCCTTATCAATCAAACCGATGAAGCCACCCACCCAGCCACGTTTTGTAGCGGTAAGCGAGCCATTGAAGTAGCTCTTCTGAATGTCGGCACCACCTTCCAGTGTGCAACCGAAGAAGCCGCCAATCTGGCTACCTCCTACGAGGGTACCGTTGGTAAAGGTGTTAGTTACAGTACAGTTGTCGGCATCGCCAGCCAAGAAGGCTACGTGGTCGTCACCTGAAATCTTACCCTGAACATATACCTGGTCAAACTTAGTAGCAGCAGCCGAGCCAATGAAGCCTACGTGCTTAGCGTTTGCAGCAGAAACGTTGAAGTCGACAAAAGCAACGTTCTTAATTGTAGCACCATTGGTGGTACAGAAGATACCCTTGTTTTCTCCGTTGGTATAGCTTACGCTGGCGTTGCGCACCACGTGTCCGTTACCGTCGAGTGTTCCTGAGAAGGCATCGTTTGAACAGAAATCGGTCAGGTCAATACCGCTCAAGTCGATGTCTTTCACCAGCGTGAATACACCTGAGGGGTTAGCCTTAATCTTGTCAACCAGCTCCTGGCCAGTGCTAATGTCAACACCTTCGCCCAGACGAGCAATGTTGATAGTAAACTGTGCATCGGCATTGGTGGTGTTGAAGAGGCTTGCCACGTCGCTGGCAATGTTTGCCTTCAGCACTACGGGGCCAGAACCAGCATAACTGCCATCCTCGGCGCCAGCCCACAGGGCATTACCGTTGATGCTGGCCTTGTCGCCGCCCGATACAATATCCACGACAATGTCCTGGCCGTAAGAGGCGTGGATGGGAGCAAATGAGAAGAACTCCATGCCCTGGTCGTACAGCAACGCGCGCTCGGCCGGGATGTCGAAGATAGTGGTGGGCAGTTTGGGCTGCATCCACTTCAGCACAGGATAGGTCTTGCCTTCAGCGCCATCGAGGAACTTCCATGTGTCGGCAAAGTCGAAGCCCAGACCCTCGTAGAAGCTCTGCGAGCGCAGCTGCTCGAGTGTGGCGTTAGCACCATTTTCTGAGCTGGCATCGGTAGCGTTCTCCATCACGCCAGCGTTCTTAGCGTTTGCGCCACAGTAGGTGGTTTCAAGCACATAGTTGTTTTCAAGCTGAGCCTTGTCGCGGCCGGCCGTGTTCACAATGCGCAGCACATCGCCATAGAGGTGCGATGCAGCTACCACGTTGTTATGGATAATAGAGGGAGCATCGTTGCGGTCGACGAGGGCTACCATACCCGTGGCGCGGTCTCTGTCGTCAACAGTACCTGTGAAGAGGTTGTTCTCAACAGTGCCACAAGTGATGGTACCTACGATACCGCCAGCCTGATACTCGCGGCTCTTGACAACAGCGTCGGCAAAACAGTTGCTCACGGTGCCACCATTATAGGTCTCGCCATCCTGTGTGTTGTTAATTTCGCCAGCAATAGAAGCTACGTGGTCGCGACCCTCGATGTATGAGTTAAGGGTAGCACAGTTGGTAACAATGCCGCCATACATACGACCTACGATACCGCCCACATTGGCGTTACCTACAAAGTGTGCGCCCTCAATGCCCAGATTGGTAATGGTGGCGTTCTCGGTCTGGCTGAAGAGGCCTACCTCGCCCTTGTCAGCGTTGTCATACTTCAAGCCCTTGATGACGTGTCCTTTACCATCAAAGGTACCTGTAAACTTGGCCACGCTGCTGTTGCCCTCGATGCCGATAGGTGTGAAATCAACGCCTGTCATATCGATGTCGTTCTCCAGCGTAAATTCGCCAGCCATGTTATACTTCACAGCCATCAGGTCGGCCGGTGTGGTGATAGCATAGTTAATGTCGCCCACGGTGATGGGCAGCGTGGTGGTGAAGGCGGGTGCTACGTCGGTAGCAGCAGCGGTAAAGGTAACCACGGCATCGCCTTGGGCTTCAAACTTCAGTGTGGTGCCTTCAACAGCTACCACTGAGGGGTCGCTACTGGTAATGGTAACAGCGCTACCCAGAGCAGAAGATGCCTGTGTATCATACTCGGTGCCCACTACGTAGCGAGCAGGAGCCTGAGCGGTATAGATAGCGTTCTCCATAGCAGCCTGTGTTTTCAGGGTGGGATACTGGCCATCTACGAGGTTCCACACGTCGGCGCTGAAGCCAGCGTTGGTATAGGTAGCGGCGGTCTTCAGGTCGGCAGCGGGTGTTACGATGCCGTTGATGCCATCGTTGTTCTCATCAAACTTAATGTCGGCAGCTGCGGTAAGGTTACCACCAACAAAATATTGTGTGGCATCTGACGACAGGTTCTGGTCGTCGTCAACAATGGCACAGCCCGAACCGTTCTTCCAGCCCAAGATGCCGCTGGTACGGTTGTTTGCACCCTTTGCATAGGGCATAGCCGACACGTTGCCTATAAACGAGGCGTGGCCATTATTATCAATCATTGAGCAGATACCTGCTGCACCACCACCGGGAGCGGTAACAGCGCCGTAGGCTACGTTATATTCAAACACGCCCAGGTTAGTCCAGCCAGCAATACCACCAGCCTGATAGCTTGATGAGAAGGCTGCGGCTGTAGACACACAGTTGCTGATGGTGGTGCCATCGGCGCCCACATTGGCGTCGCCGCGAGCATCGCCCACGATGGTACCTACGTGGTCGTAACCCGTAACGATACCCGACACATAAACATTTGAGATGGTGGCGTTTTCGGCCTGACCAGCTACGATAGCTGCTTGCTTGTTACCCAGCACCTTAGCGCCAGTAAAGCTTACGTTCTTAACGGTGGCAGTGCTGCCAATAAAACTAAAGAAACCAAGGTTGTCGGCTTTAGTAGTAATGGTAAGCCCTTTGATGGCGTGTCCCTGGCCGTCGAAGGTACCCATGTAGGGGGCCTCTTTTGTACCAATAGGAATCCATTCGCCCGAAAGGGTGATGTCCTGCGTAAGGACGATGTCAGCTGAAGTGTCACTCAGCGCTGATTTCAGTTCGGCCTCATTACTTACCGGAATGGCCTGTGCAAAGGCGGCGGTAGAAGCGAACAATGCTGAAGCCAGAGCGAACGACGTCTTTAGTGATGTCATTTTTTTCTGCATAAGCATGAATTTTTGGTTATTAAAATGTTATTTTCAGTTTTGGAAAACTATTCATTTTTTTACGCGTGTGTGTGATGTGTATGTAATGATTTGTGTGTGTACGTGTAGATATATATTATATATAGGTACGCGTGTATTTATTGTGATTTATGTCGTATGCGTACGTGTACGATTGTGTATGATTTGTCTCTTCGTAATAGTGGTGTGCACCATGTTATTAGCAGTGCATCATAATGATTTGTAGAGCATTAGTGTGTTTTGTGCGCTCTTATTTTTGCAAAGTTAACAAAAAGCACCATACGAACAAAATTTTTTTGTAGGTTTTTCTCTTTTAAAGTCAACTCCTACTTAACATACTTCATGTGCACCATAACGGGGTAGTGGTCAGAGGGGGCACGACGAATATATTTTCTGAATTTTATCTCGGTGGGCGCATCTTTGCCCTTCTCTTCATACTGAGTGTTGGGGTCGGGGGTCCAGTAGGCGTTGGTGAGGATGCCGTAGCGGTCGACCGCAAACTTAGGTGATATAAACACGTGGTCGATGCGTGAGGTGCTCCACATGTTGGTGTTAAACGAATTGAAGGTGCCGTTCTCGGCAAAGCGCAGGCGGGCAGCGGTGTAGCTGTCTTTCAGTATGCCCGAGTCGGTAAATATTTTAAATATCTCGTTGCTTTGGTCAACGTTATAGTCGCCTGTCACAATAACCGGAGCGCCTTTGGCTATCTCGCGCACCTTCTTTACAATAAGCTTAGCGGCCTCGCGACGTGCCACTACGCCCACGTGATCCATGTGCAGGTTGAAGAAGAAAAACTTGAAGCCAGTGCCACGCTGTTTAAACTCGCCCCATGAGCAGATGCGCACGCATACGGCGTCCCAACCCAGGCCAGGTTTGTCGGGTGTTTGGCTCAGCCAGAAGTTGCCTTTATTTAACAGCTGCAGATGGTCTTTTTTGTAGAAGATGGCCGAATATTCGCCAGCCTCTTTGCCATCATCGCGGCCTACGCCTATGTAGTCGTAATTGTCGAGATGCGCGCGCATGTCGATAAGCTGCTCGTGCAGCACCTCTTGCGTGCCAAACACGTCGGGGGCTTCAAAGTTTACCTGGTCGCACAGCACCTTGCAGCGTGTGGTCCATACGTTGCCGTTGCGGTCGTCGCCACTGTTGTGGTTACGAATGTTGTACGAGCCTACAAATAGTTGTTGCGCGTTCAGCATCAAGGCCACGGCGCAGGTACAGGCTGTTAGAAAAAATCGTTTGTTCATATTGTTTTTGGTTTTTATGGGTTTGGCTGTTTTTGGGTGAAGGGCTTAGAGAGGCTTTTGGGGGCTGGGGGCTGTGGGGGTATGCCTCACTAAGCCCTGGGTGCTAAGCCTCACTAAGCCTTTCTAAGCCTTTCTAAGCCGAGGGGACTGAGGGGACTGAGGGGCAGAGGAGAGAGTGATGGTGAGATGGTGAAAGCCGCAAAGCTATAGGATTTTTCACTCTTCACTTTTCACTTTTCACTTTTCATTTTTCACTCTTCCCTTTTCCCTTTTCCCTTATTTTTTCCCTTTTACTGAGAACGAGTAGGGGGCGGCGTCGGGTTTTATGCCGCGCTGCTTGTTAGGTGTGGCACCCATGTTGAACAAGATGCTTCCGCCCTTCATTACGTCGTTGTAGGTGATGTAGTTTTTATCGTAGGTGGCACCGTTCAGTGTCATGGTTTGTATATACTTGTTTTCAGTGCTACAGTTTTGGGCTGTAATGTCGAGGGTTTTTCCGCCTTCAAGGTGTAGCTTCACGTTCTTAAAGTAGGGTGTGCCCAGCACATACTGGTTGCTACCTGGGCAAACGGGGTAGAAGCCCAGGGCCGAGAACACATACCAGGCCGATGTTTGTCCGTTATCTTCGTCGCCACAGTAGCCGTCAGGGTTAGCGCTATACAGCTTGTCCATAACCTGGCGCAGCCAGTATTGTGCCTTCCAGGGCTGAGCTACATAGTTGTATAGATAGATCATGTGCTGTATGGGCTGGTTGCCGTGAGCATACTGTCCCATGTTCATAACCTGCATTTCGCGCTCTTCGTGTATCATGTGCTCTTTAGCTACAGGGGGAACAATGAAGGTAGAGTCCATCATGTGTATAAAGTTGTCGCGTCCGCCCATCAGGTTGACGAGGCCTTGTGGGTCGTGGAACACGCACCAGGTCCAGTGCCATGAGTCGCCCTCGGTATACGAGCGTCCCCAGTCGGTGGGGTTGAAGGGTGTTTCAAACTTGCCTTTGCTATCTTTTCCGCGCATCAGGTTGAGTGATGGGTCAAACACGTTGCGATAGTTCATGGCGCGTTTAGCATATATCTTTATTTCTTTTTCGGGGCGTCCTAAGGCTTTGCCCATGGTGTAGATGCACCAGTCGTTATAAGCATATTCAAGGGTGCGAGGCACGCTCTGGCTCAGCTTGTCGCAAGGCACATAGCCCAGCTTGTTATACAGTTCAAAGCCGTCGCGTCCGGTCGATTTTACGTGTGGGTGAACGCTGTTGGCGCCATGCAGCACGGCCTCCCACAGCTTGTCTTTATCGTAGCCATGGCGTCCGGTCATGATAGCATCGACCACGATAGATGCCGAGTTGTTGCCCACCATACATCCGCGATGGCCGGGGCTGGCCCACTCGGGCAAGAAGCCGCTTTCAAGATAAGCGTTTACCAATCCTTCTTGCATCTTATCGTTCATAGAGGGATACATCATGTTCAGGAAGGGGAAGAGGCAGCGGAAGGTGTCCCAGAAGCCCGTGTCGGTGAACATATATCCTGGTCGCACCTCGCCGTTGTAGGGGCTATAGTGCACGGTGTTTCCTTTCGCGTCAATCTCGTAGAAGCTGCGTGGGAACAGCACCGAGCGGTAGAGGCACGAATAAAAGGTGCGCAGGTGGTCAACGTCAGGGTCGTTCACCTCGATGCGGCCCAGTGTTTCGTTCCAGGTTTTTCGGCCCTGTTCTGCCACCTGGTCAAACGAGTTGTTGCCCACCTCTTTCAGGTTCAGCATGGCCTGTTCGGGGCTGATAAACGATGATGCTACGCGCACCAGCACCTGTTCGCCGCGTGTGGTGTTAAAGCCCACGATGGCGCCCACGTGGTTTTCTTTGGCTTCGAGCTTGCCCTCTTCAATGTTGCCATTGGTAACGGTGGCACGATAGGTGAAGGGCTTGCTAAACTGCACCACAAAATAGTTTTTAAAGTTACTGGGCACGCCACCGCTGTTCTTGGTGGTGTAGCCAATAATCATATTTTTCTCGGGCAGCACCTGTATGTGCGAGCCACGGTCGAAGGCGTCGACCACGATGTTTGCCTTATCGGTTTCGGGAAAGGTGAAGCGCATGATGGCAGCGCGGCTGGTGGGTGCCATCTCGGCCACCACGTCATAGTCGGCCAGATATACGCGATAGTAGTAGGGTTTGGCTATCTCAGCTTTGTGCGAGAACCATGAGGCACGCTTGTCTTGGTCGAACACGGGTTCGCCTGTTTCAGGCATGATAGAAAACTGGCCGTAGTCGTTAATCCAGGGGCTGGGCTGGTGTGTTTGCTTAAAGCCACGTATCTTGTCGTGCCAGTAAACGTATGCCCATCCGTCGCCCATGCGTCCGGTTTGCGGCATCCAGAAGTTCATGCCCCAAGGCATGGCAATGGCGGGGTAGGTGTTTCCGGTCGACAGTTCAAACTTCGACTCGGTACCCACCAATGGGTTTACATAGTCGACCACATCTTTGGCCAACGTGTGCAGCACGCCCATAAAGGCCAAGGCCACGCACATAAATGTTTTTCTCATTGTGATTTCTGTTTAAAAGTTATTATATAAATATGGGTTTTGTGTATTTTATAAGGCAAAGATACTTATTAAATATGTGATAACGTATATCCTGCCACCATGAAATAAACAACCGAGCCTATGTCTTTTCAACCCCCAAGGCATTGCTTATTTTTGTTTTAAATGTCTTTCCTCGTCTATATCACCTTGTCAACTGAGTAAATCAAACAGCTCGTCAACTAAAAATCAAACAGCTCGTCAACTTGTCAACTCGTCAACTGAACTGTATATTTATGCAATATTGCCCCCGTGTTCTCAACCCCATCAAATTACGATATGAAAGCCTTGGTTTTGGGTCGTGAAACCAAGGGTTTTACCACCTAAAACCAAGGGTTTCAGGCCCTGAAACCCTTGGTTTTGCAAACGAAAGGTATCAACTTTGAAAACTGTAAGCAATGCCTCTTAAAATGCTTACAGGTTATAACATTTTTCACAAATATTGTGTTAACAAACCGAAAAACGCGAAATGAATATTTATACACATTTCTGTATATTTATGCAAAACGTGCCCCACCGTGTTTCTCCTCTGCTTAACAATATTTTTACAGCAAAGGGTGCAAAAGTAGCAATATGGGTTGTTTATATTAATGTAACACGCCATGCCGAGCGGTGTGCTATCATAGCCTTACGCCTAACGTAAGGGCTCGGCTGGTTAACCTACAATTTATGCGTTTTTATAACATTTAACAACAAAACCTAAAAAACATCAATGACAAAGGTAAGTAAACTTAGTGTACGGCCATCGCTGCTATTGCGCATGGCTCAGGCCACTGTCATGTCGATTATGGTGGGCACCTTCTTAGTGGGGTGTGCCGATAACGACATTGCCGAAGAGCATCGTGTGGTAAGCCCGCCCGACCTGAGCAAGGCTTCAAAGTTTTTATCCTTCGCACCCGACAGTGGTGGCGTGGGCACCCAGCTCGTTATTAAAGGCGAAAACCTGGGCACCGACACCGCCTATCTGCGTGTAACCGTTAACGGCAAGCGTGCCAACATAGTGGGTGTGAACAACGACCACATTTACGCCATTGTGCCCGCTCGTGCCGACAATGGTTTGGTAAAAGTGTTTGTGGGCAAGGGCGACCAGGCTCAAGAGCTGACGGGCGACACACCCTTCCGCTATTTTTTCAAGCGCAACGTGTCGACCGTGGCCGGACAAAACGGTAAGGCCGAACGTGCCGATGGCGAGTATACTCAGGCCACCTTCCGTAGACCTTGGGCATTGCTGTGCGACAAAGACGATGCCATTTTTGAGATGGACGAAGGCCGTGGTACCAACAAAGATGGTGCCCTGCGCCGCCTGTATGAGGGCAATGTTGAAACACTGATACAGTGTAACGCTGGCCCCTTCCAGTCGCCCACGGCTGCCGCCTTCAACGCCGCACAAGACACCATGTATATGGTGCACCTGTATAACCCGGACAACTGTACCTCGAAGGTGGGCCTCGTAGCCATTACACGTGCTGCTGGCTTTATGGACACCCGCGCTCTGGTGCGTATGGACAACCCCAAGTGCACCGGCATTGCCGTGCATCCCACAACGGGCGACATTATCTTCAACAACCAGTCAGACGGTTACCTGTATCGCTATGTGCCTAACACCGACCTTGACAAGGCTTGGCAGCGACTGAAACGTGTGGGTAACAAGTCGGGCACCGAACTGAAGCTGGTGTTCAGCCCCGATGGCAAGTATCTGTACGAAATTATTAAGAACCGCCACTGCATATACCGCACCGCCTACGATGCTGCCACCCGCACGCTGGGTAAAACCGATGAGCTGTGGGCCGGACAGTGGGACAAGGCTGGCTACCAGAATGGTGTGGGCACCGCAGCACAGTTTGACACGCCCAGCGCTGGCGCGTTTGACGAAGACGGAAACCTATATATTGCCGACAAAAACAACCACTGTATACGCAAAATTACACCCGACGGCACGGTGTCGCTCTATGCTGGTACACCGAAAGAAAGCGGTTATAAAGATGGATTGCCCGACGTGGCCAAATTTAACCAGCCCGAAGGCCTCACCATCTTGAGCGACCAAAGCATCATTGTGGCCGACCGCGAGAACCAAGTTATTCGCAAGGTGGTGGTTGAGTAACATTTAAAACCTAACAACAATACACACAAACGAGTTATGAAGAAACTGCTTATACTCATGCTGCTGTGCCTCGTGCACATAGCCGTTATGGCGCAAAATGCAGCTATACATATAAAAGGTGTGGTGCAAGACCCCTATGGCGACCCCGTGACGGGTGCCGTGGTAGTGGTAAAGAACAAACCCGGATTGGGTTCGACCACCGACATTGACGGACAGTTTAAAATTAAGGCCAACAAATATGATGTGCTGCAAATAACATACATAGGCTTTAAAACCCTCGACCTGCCCGTGGTGAACATTAAAGACCCCAACAACGTGAGTGTAAAGATGGAGGAAGAAAGCCAGAAGGTAGACGAGGTGGTGGTAACAGCCAGCGGCTCGCAGAAGAAGAAAACCCTTACTGGTGCCTTTACCACCGTTGAGACCAAACATCTGAACGCCCCCACAGGCAACCTGAGCAATTCGCTGGGTGGCGTGGTGCCGGGCATCATTACCCAGCAGCTGTCGGGCGAACCGGGCGAGAACAAGAGCGAATTCTGGATACGTGGTATCAGCACCTTTGGTGCCAATGCCAGCGCCCTGGTGCTGGTTGATGGCGTAGAGCGTAGCCTAAACGAGATACCGGTTGAAGATATCGAGTCGTTCTCAGTGTTGAAAGACGCATCGGCCACCGCCATCTACGGCCAGCGTGGTGCTAACGGTGTGGTTATCATTACCACGAAGAAGGGTTCGAAAGGAAAGGTGCAGATAAACGGTAAGATACACTATGGCTATAACGCCACGGGTAAACTGCCCGACTATGCTAACGCCTACGACTATGCTCGCCTGGCTAACGAGGCTCGCTTGGCCCGTTATCAGTCGCCACTGTATACCGACGAGCAGCTCGCCATTATTCAGAACGGACTTGACCCCGACCTCTATCCTAACGTCGACTGGCAAGGCCTGATGCTGAAAGATGGCGCCTCGCAGTATCGCGCACAGCTTAGCTTTACTGGTGGTAGCGATGCCGCCACCTACTATGTAAGTGGTGCTTATTATAAAGAAGATGGTATATACAAGTCGCAGAGCAAGGAAAACAAGTATAACACCAACTCTACCTACGAGCGTTATAACTATCGTGCCAACTCGGTAATGGCGATAACCCCCACCACAAACCTTTCTGTAGGCATTGGTGGCTACCTTATTAACCGCACACAGCCCGGCTCAACATCGGCCGACATCTGGCAAGCCTTCTCGCAATATACACCGCTGTCTACTCCCCGCAAGTGGAGCACTGGCCAGTGGCCCATCGTAAACGGAAAGAAAACCCCCGAGTTTTTGCTCACACAAACAGGTTACAAAACCATCTGGCAGAACAAGATGGAGACTAACGTAACCCTTGACCAGAAACTCGACTTCATCACCAAGGGCTTGAGCTTCAGCGGCTCGTTTGCCTTCGATACTTGGAACTCGAACACCATCACCCGTAGCAAGTCGCCCGAACTGTGGAGCGCACAAAACTATCGCGACGCCTACGGCAACCTTATCTTGAAGCGCGAGCAAACCATTCAGGCTATGACGCAAGCCTCTCAAACATCGGGCACACGTCGCTACTATCTGCAAGCTAAGCTCGAGTATGAACGCCTCTTCGCACAAAAACATCAGATAAACGGCCTGCTCATGGTGTACCAAGAGGAAAACTCTGACACAAACTTAGGCAGCAACATCCTTGAGTCGATACCTAAGCGCAATTTGGCTTACTCGGGCCAGGTGCGTTACGGCTATAAGAACCGCTATCTTACCGAGTTTAACTTTGGTTATACTGGCTCTGAAAACTTTGAAAAAGGCAAACAGTTTGGCTTCTTCCCCGCCTTCTCGGCAGGATGGGTGGCCAGCGAAGAACCCTTTGTGCAGAAACTGGCACCATGGCTCAGCTTCTTCAAGATACGTGGCTCGTGGGGACGTGTGGGTAACGATAAGCTCGACGGACAGCGCTTCCCATACATCTCGCTCATTTCTGAAATGACGGGCGACAGCGGTACCTACAGCTGGGGACAGTTTGGCTCAAACCACGTTAACGGCTACCGTATGACCACCGTGGGCACACCTAACCTTACATGGGAGGTGGCTACTAAGTGGGACTTGGGTATCGACTGGGACCTCTTCCACGGCCTCTTTACAGGTACCATCGACTACTTCCACGACAAGCGTACCGACATCTTTATGAAGCGTAACAACATGCCGCTTTCAACAGGTTTGGCCGACCAAACTCCTATGGCTAATGTGGGCGCCATGGAGTCGTATGGTGTTGACGGAAACATTGCTTTCAACAAACGCTTTGGCGAGGTAAACCTCACGCTGCGCGCTAACCTTACCTATCAAAACACTGAGGTGCTGGATATGGATGAGGCTGCTAACGAACTGTGGTATCGCATGAGCCGTGGCTTCCGCCAGGGCCAAACACGTGGCCTCATTGCCTTGGGCTTGTTTAAAGATCAGGCCGACATTGACCAAAGCCCCTCGCAAGACAACTTGGCCAACTTCCCCATCATGCCTGGCGACATCAAGTATAAAGATGTAAACGGCGATGGCGTGATTACTGAAGACGATATTGTGCCAATAGGCTATAAGAACGCACCGGGCATTATGTATGGCTTTGGCCTGAGCGCATCATGGCGCGGATGGGGCCTGAACATGCTGTTCCAGGGTGCTGGCAAACGCGACTTCTTTGTAGGTGGTAACGGCCCACACGCCTTCCACGATGGCGCTACAGGCAACATCTTGCAGCGCATGGTGGTAGAAGACCGCTGGATACCGGCCGAAATATCGGGCACCACGGCTACTGAAAACCCCAACGCCCTGTGGCCCCGACTGACCTACACTAACAATAATAACAATAACCGACGAAGCACCTTCTGGCTGAAGAACGGACGCTACCTGCGCTTCAAGAACCTGGAGATAACCTACGACCTGCCCCGCAAAATGCTGCAACATATACGTATGCAGAGCCTGCGACTGGGCTTTGTGGGCGAAAACCTCTTCACCTGGAGCCCCTTCAAATGGTGGGATCCCGAGGGCAACAACGAGTCGGGCAATGCTTACCCCATTAGCCGCACCTTCTCGTTCTATGTCAACTTCAGTATATAATGTTTAATAAAAGTTTCGCATGCCTTTGGCATGCTGTTAGTGACAAGTAAACAAGTAGACGAGCTGCTTGCTTTTACAACTCAATCTCGTTATAACTTAGCATGGGTAGCAACTCGTTAACTCGTCAACTCGTTAACTTGTCAACTAATAAAAAAAAACACTGACGATATGAAAAAAATATCAATATTAATAATGCCCGCCCTCATGGCAGGAATGGCCTTCACCTCTTGCTCTGATTATCTCGACGTAGATAAATACTTCTACGACCAGATGACACTCGACTCGGCCTTTTCAAAACGCCAGTATGTGGAGGGATGGATGTCGAACGCCTTTGAGCCTATCGACCAGTTGGCCGAATCAGACGGCATCACACGCTTCCTTAGCGACGATATCGTAAAATATGATGGCCACGACCTGCAAAACGGCAACTACTCGGCCTCGACCAACAACGACCGTAGCGACGAACTGCTGTATAAAGGCTATGAGTGTATACGTAAGGCCAGCACACTGATTAATAACGTAGATCGCTGCCCAGAACTGACCAGCAGCGAGAAAGAAGATATGAAGGGACAGATGCGCTTTGTAAGAGCGTATGCTTACTGGGCTCTGTTGCGCCACTTTGGACCTGTGCCCTTGGTGCCCGAAGAGGGTATGAACGTGAGCCTCTCGTACGAAGAACTGTCGCTGCCCCGCGTGCCCATCGACGAGACTGTAGACTTTCTTGACAACGACCTGAAGATTGCAGCTCGCTCGCTGCCCCTGCGTCGCACCGTGAACAACATGGGACATCCCACACGTGGCGCTGCCCTGGCCTTGCGTGCACGACTGTTGCTGTGGGCTGCCAGCCCGCTGATGAATGGCAACAAAGACCTCTTCAACGTGAAAGATAAGCAGGGAAGACAGCTGGTTCCGCAAGAGTATGATGAGGCTAAATGGGCCAAGGCCGCTGCCGCCGCTAAGGAGGTAATGAACCTTGATATGTATAGCCTATACACCATTGAGCCCAGCCCCACGACGCCCGACTATGAGCGCCCACCCTACAATGCTGAATACTCTGACAAGAAATTCCCCGACGGATGGGCTGATGTTGACCCGTATCTCTCGTATAAGTCGATTTTTGATGGCACTATTCAGGGCTCGAAGAACCCCGAACTTATCTTCACACGTACCAAGACTGGTGGTACGCAAACTGCCTACTGGGTGAAGGAGAGCATGCCGCGCACTCTGAGCGGTAACAACTCGATAGGCGTGTCGCAGAAACAGGTTGATGCTTACTTGATGGACAACGGACAAACGGTGACCGAGGCTAAGCAGACTGGCTACTACCGCCAAGACGGATTTACAACGTCGGCCAGCGCCCTGAACGAGGGCGGTGCACCCTTCTTGCCTGCGGGCGTGTCGTGGCAATATGCACATCGTGAGCCGCGCTTCTATGCCTCAATAGCTTATTGTGGATCGATATGGAAGTGTTCAAGCGCCAGCGAAAAAGGGTATCGCAACCAGCAGATTTTCTACTATCGCGACCTGAACGATGGCAAACAGGGCTTTAAAGAAGACTGCCCCTTGACGGGCATTGGCTTTAAAAAGTTTGTGAACGATGAAGATGCCTACACCACGGGCGGATACATTATTGACAAAACCGAGCCTACCTTCCGCTATGCCGAGATACTGTGCATCTATGCCGAGGCGCTGAACGAGCTTACATCGGGCAAAGAATATAGCATTGAGGGATATAACAACGAGCCAGTGCTGGTGAAACGTGATGCTGCCGAGATGCGTGCCGCAATGAAACCGATACGTATGCGTGCGGGTGTGCCCGACTTTAGCGACATGACCTACAACGACTCGGAACTGATGCGTGCTGCCATCAAGCGCGAACGTCAGGTTGAGTTTGTGGGCGAAAACAGCTTCCGCTACTACGACTTGCGCCGCTGGAAGGATGCACTGATTGAAGAAAACCAGCCGTTTATGGGCTGCAACATCAACATCAGCAACGACGAGAGCCGCGTGCAGCAGTTCTATCGTCCCACGGTGGTGGCTTCAATGCCTAAGGTGTTTATACAGAAAATGTATCTGTGGCCCTTCACCACAACCGAGCTGAAGCGAAACACTAACCTGACACAGAACCCTGGCTGGTAAGCCTATCGGTGGCATGTTTATTTAGAATAAATGATTTTTATTGAACGATAAAAGATATGAAACGTAATATTTTCAAGCATATCTGCCAGGGCACACTGCTGGCTGCGGTGGCCCTTTGCACAGTGTCGTGTGAGGATGAACTCGACTCAGAACTGTTCACCAAATACTCGTATCTGATGAACAATGGCTGGCAAGAAAACATTGAGATGCCTATCAACGACGATAATACGGTTGACCTGCCTGTTTACTTTGGCGTGAATGGCACCTCGGGCAATGATAAAGATATTATTGTAAAGCTGGATGTTGATGCCGACACACTGTCGCTCTTCAACTTTGATAAGTTTAAAAACGAAACAGCCTCTTACTATGATCTCTTGCCCGCCGACTGCTATACCTTTGATAAGCCGCTGTACACCATTCCTAAGGGCGACCTTAACGCAAAGGCGGTGTGCCGTATTGACCTGGCTACGCTGCGCCAGCACGACATCTATAACGAGTATGTGCTGCCCATAAAGATTGCCTCGTCAGAGGGCGAAGTGGTAGGCCCATCGCGCTACACCAAGGCGCTGTATTATTTGAACTTTACAAACAAGTATTCGGGCGTGTATGCGGGCAACGGCACCATCAAGCAGCTGGGCACGTCTTACTCGGCCGAGGTATCGGGCAAACAGCTCTATGCCATCTCTAAAGACGAGTGCTATATGTATGCTGGTAATATGGATCGCACGAAAACGGGACATAAACAGTATGTTATCACCGCAAAGTTTAACGACGATGGCACACTTGACGTTACGGCCAATAACGAGGCTATAGCCCTTGTGCCGTTGAATGGTAAGTGGCAACAGAAGTTTTATACCAACGTGTCTGACTCGCGCAAACTGATACGTATGGTTACGGTAACGATAGGTTATGAGTATTCTGACCTTGATAATGCTGAAGACGACGTGCGCTATAGCTACGAAGGAACGCTCACAAAGAGTGAAGATGTGTTTAAGAAAGACTTCCCCAACGCTAAGATTGAGGTGGAGGATTAAAAGAACATAAAACAAAAACGCGCCCTGCAAGGATGAAGGCCTTCATCTTTGCAGGGCGGTTTTTTTTATAGTTGACGAGTTGACAAGTTGACAAGTTGACGAGCTGTTTGCTTTTTTAGTTGACAAGTTGACGAGTTGACAAGTTCTTGCTGAAGCAAGCGGCAAAGCCGAGCGGACGAGCTGTTTGCTTTATCGGCTGTAGCCTGGATTGTTGGGCATAAGGTTGGGGTTGATGTCCATTTGTGTTTGTGGCACCGACCACAGATAGTCGCGGTTCTCGTCGAAGATATACTTGTCGAGACGTATGTTCTCGGTGTTGTTATTGATAAAACGGGCACCCAGCACATAGCCATCAAGGCATTGCTTGCCTATGCGCCAACGCTTGATGTCGAACCAACGCAGACCCTCAAGGGCCAACTCGCAGCGGCGCTCGCGACGTATAATGTCGCGCATATCGGCTTGGGTGGCCGTGGCAGGATAATCGAGGGCCGAGGCCAGGGTGAAGCCTGCACGCTGGCGTATAGGGCGCAGGGTGGCGTTCCATACCTCTTGACTCATCTTTCCTTGCTCGTTCATGGCCTCGGCATACATTAGCAGCACGTCGGCATAGCGCATGGTGATGATGTTTATTGACGATGACAGACGGTCTTCGTGCTTGGCATCATAATATTTGCGCACATAATAGCCCGTGGGCGTTTGGTTCTTGTTAGGGCCCACATAGGCATCGGTGGTGATGTTTGAGTTGGGGTGGGTGTATATAATCTTGCCTGTGGTGCCATCGGGCACGTTGTCGCTCCATCGGTAGCCATCATACACCACGGTGGCAGTGAGGCGTGGGTCGCGGTGGGCGTAGGGGTGTTGTGCATTGTATAGGGGCGAGGCATCGGTGGTGAGCCCGTCTTCCATCAGATAGGCGCTGACAAGGCTCTCGGTGGGGGCTCGGCCATTCACGCGTGCCCCTACTGATATGGGTGCCATATCGTGCATCTCGCCCCATGTTTTTACGCGGGGTGCATACTCGTAGTCGGCTATAATCTCGGGGTTATATTCGGCATCTTGGCTGAACAGGTCTTGATAGTTGGGATAGAGGGCGTAGTGGCCATACTGCTCTTGCTCGTTCATAAGCATGAGGCAGTATTGTTCTACGGCGGCCCAATCGGCATCGTACAGATAGGCACGGGCCTGAAGCATGATGGCGGCACCGCGTGTTATCTGTCCGCGCTCGTCGTCGGTAAGGTCGTCGCGGCGGGGCAGGTAGTTTACAATGGCTTTTAGCTCGTTGTGTATGGCTGTCATTACCTGTGTGTGGGGTGTGCGGCTCACGCGTTTGGCCTCGGCGGTGGTAAGGTTGGTGGTAAAGTAGGGCACATCGCCATATAGCGAGGTGAGGCGTAGATACATCCATGCCCTAAGGTATCGTGCCTGTGCCTTCATGCGGGTAAGGGTGTGCTGGTTAGCCTGTAGCTTATCTATGTTTTCAAGAAACATATTGGCGGTCTTGATGCCTGCATACAGGTTTTTCCATGTGGCGGCAAAGATGGCAGTGGTGGTTTCGGCATTGCCATCGCGTATGGTGCGCTCGTCGCTGAAGTCGCGAGCGTGGATAAGGTTGTCGGTAAGCGTCTCATCGTTCCACATGGTGCCTGCCGAATAGTGCTGGTTATACACCATGTTTAGCATGTATTGTGCCTTCTCTATCGAGGTCCAAAACTGATCTTCGGGATAGGTGCCCAAGGGGCTCGTATCCATGTCGTTACATGACACCAGGCATAAGAGTGCTCCGCCCGCCAGTATAGAGCGTAGCAGTGGGGCAATGAAGCCCTGCTTACGCTGCCCTATGGCGGTATGCTTAGGTGTGCACGTGGGGGCGTGTTTAGTGGTATGTTTGTTAATGTGCATGGTGCGTAGCGTGTTAAAAGTCGATGTCGAAGCCCATGCCCCAATAGCGTAGGGGTGGGTAGGTGGTGCCTGTGTTTGAGGCGCCGAAGGTCATACTGCTGTCAAACTCAGACGATTCGGGGTCGATAAAGCTTATGGGCGACAGCGAGAGCAGGTTCTGCCCCGTGAGGTATAGGCGGCAGCGCTGTATGTGTAGCGCTCGTGTGAGACGCGGTGGCAGCGTGTAGCCTATGGTTATATTTTTAAGTCGGGCATAGGCGGCATTGAAGATGTATATGTCGGAACCTATGCGATAGTTGTTGTTCTCTGACGTTGACCCTTGCGCCGCGAGACGTGGACGTTTGCTGTTGGGGTTGCTGGGGGTCCAGTAGTCGGTTTGGTGCTTGTAGATGGCGTAAGCATAGTTGCCAAAGAAGGGCTCTACCAGCTCGCCACGCACCATCATATCGCGCTTGCCCACACCATTGATAAAGATGCTGGCATCGAAGCCTTTCCAGGTAAAGGTGTATGTGAAGCCGAAGGTGTAACGTGGGAAGGCGTTGCCCAGCACATAGCGGTCGTTTGAGTTGATAATGCCATTGCCATCGCGGTCAACATAACGCACGTCGCCAGGATATACGATGGCGCCCACGGGTAGGGCAGTATCGGCAATCTCGGCCTCGCTCTGAAAGATGCCTGCCGTGCGGTAACCGTAGTAAGAATGTATAGGTGCGCCCACCTTTTTCACGATCCACATCTCATCGAGCGTGCTTATCTGCATCTGTTCGGGTAGGCTACGCAGGCGGTTGCGGGTGTCGGCCATGTTGAAGGCAAAGGTGTGCTCGGTTTGTGCGCCCTTTAAACGATACTGTAAGGATAGCTCCCATCCCTGGTTTGACATGCGGCCTATGTTTGTGATGGCGGCGTTGGTGCCAAACACGGAGGCTACCTCGGGGCGCATAAGTATGTCGTTTGTGTTTTTGTAGAACCAGTTGAAGCCCAAGGTAAGGCGCTGATGTAGAAATGTGGCATCGAGACCTATGTTGAACGACTGGGTGCGCTCCCACCGCAGATTGTCGGAACCCAGGGTGAAGCCCGCGCCCGTTACCCCCTTGTTGTTAAAGGCGTAAGCGTTGTTATACAGAATGTAACGTGTGAAGCGGTCGTAAGCATTGATGCTTTGGTTGCCCAGCACACCGTATGAGGTGCGCAGCTTGATGTGGCCCACGTTATGGCGATAGGTGCTGAAGAAGGGCTCGTCGGTAACGAGCCATGCGGCAGAGATAGAGGGGAAGAAGCTCCAGCGATGTGCGTTGGCAAACTTTGAGGTGCCATCGTATCTGAAGTCGAACTCGCTGATGTAGCGGTTGGCCCAGTTGTAGGTTACGCGCCCGAGCACCGACGAGATGCTGGTGCGCGTTTGCTCATCAGGGCTTACGGTGGTGCCATCGCCCGGAATAACGTAGGCATTATCGCCTGTGGTGGTGCCAAAGTCGGCATTGGCATAATATAGGCGCACGCTGTTTGTGGTGCGGGTGGTGCTCTCGTTGCTAATGCCTAACAATGCTTTTATGTGGTGGCGTTGCAGCTGACGCTCGTAATTGAGCAGCAACTGTGTGTTGATAAGATACGAGTCAGCGTTTTGGTCGTTCACCTCGCGGCGCTGTCGGTCGTAGCGGGTGGGCTCGCTTTGGTTCTCGTTGGTATAATAGGGCACGGTAAACTGGCGGCTGTACCGGTGGCTGCCCATCACGTTTACGCCCACCACACCTTTAAGCGAGAGGTGATGGCCAAGGTCGAGATTGGCTGTTACGTTGGCGGTGAAGTCGTTCTTACGGCTCTTGTCGGTGCCACCGGCTTCGAGGCTTCCTAAGGGGTTAAACTCTGACAAGATATCGTTGAGCAGATACTTGCCGTTCGCTTTCATCTTATAATAATAGTAGGGTGGCACGCGCGAGGCATCGCGCTCAAGACTGGTGCCTGTGGTGGCCAGGTTGTCTTCTCGCACGAAGGCCAGTAGGGCTTGCAAATTCAGTCGGCCAGCCTGCATCTCAACGTTTGAGCGTAGGTTATAGCGTTGTGTGCCATAGTTTTTGTTGCCCACATAGTTGCTGGCTTGGTCAAAATATCCAGCCGACACCATATAGGTGGCCTTGTCGGTGCCTCCGCTCACACTCACGTTATAGTTTTGTTGTAGGGCCGTGCGAAAAATCTCGCGCATGAACCATCGCTCTTCGCTTTGGTGGTTGCGAAGGTCGGCTATCTGCTCGTCGGTAAACTCGATATAGCCGCCCACGTTCTTGTACGACTCGTTGCGCATCTCGGCATTGCGCCAGCCTGCCACAGGCTCGTAAAGCAGGTGTGGCGTTTGCCAGCCCACTGACGAGGTGAGCTTTACTGAAGGGCGCTCGTTACGCTTGCCCTTGCGGGTGGTGATGAGCACCACGCCATTGCTCGACCGTGAGCCATAGATGGCAGCGGCGCCCGCATCTTTCAGCACCGATATGTTGTCGATATCGTTCATGTTAAGGTTTGACAGGGCATCGTCGTTGCACACCATGCCATCAACCACCACCAGCGGGGCATTGCTGTTCAGGGTGCTGATGCCGCGTATGTTGATGTTGTTGACCAAGGCGTTGGGGTTAGCGCTGCGGCGCTGGATGGTGAGGTTGGGCGAAAGGCCCTGTAGCGCCTCGGTGAGGGTAGAAACGGGCTGCTGACTTACATCGGTGCCGCGTAGCTTGTCGACAGCGCCTGTAAGTGTTTGTTTGCGTGTGGTGCCATAGCCTATCACCACTACCTCGTTTAGTTTGTTTACGGCTTCGCGTATGACGATGGTGCCTAACTGTAGGCGGTGGCGCACGGGCACATTGGCACTTTCGTAACCTATGTAGCTGATGTGTATGCTGCCTCGTGGCGAGACGTTTAGCGTAAACAGGCCATCGGCATCGGTAACGGTGCCTCGGCGGGTAGAGGGGTCGATAACGGTGGCGCCTAATACGGGCAAGCCCTCTTGATCGAGCACACGTCCTTGCACAATGAAGGGGGGCGCTGAAGAAGGGGCTGAAGTGTTGGTAGAAGTATTGCTTTCATTGTCGGCTTTGCGATACAGAATGATAAGTTTTTTCTCGATAATGAAGCTGATGCCGGGTGGCAGAATGGTGCGCAGCACGGTCTTGATGGGGGTGTTGCGGCAGTGTATGCTTACGCGTAGCTGGTCGTCAATAACGTCGGCTTTGTAGATGAACGACATGTGGGTTTGTCGTTCAATATCGTGTATAATCTTTCGCAACGGTTCATTGTCGAACCGCTGTGTGATGGTTTGGGCTTGAACAATATGGCAAGCCACAAACATCGTCAGAGCGAGAAGCAGCCTTCTTGCTGCCGTAACGATGTGCATGAAAAGGTTTTAGTGTGTAGTAGGTATGAGCGTATGTCGTGGGGGTGCTTGTGTATGGCGAGCGGACGTTACTGTATGGTTAGCGTGTCGCCATTGCGTGTAATGTTGTGGCCCGTAATGCGTGTGAGGGCCGATGCCACCTCGTCGATGGTTTCGTTGTTCTGTAGCATCACTGATATGCGCATGTTGGCACACTGGCGGTTGGCCAGGTGTACGTTTACGTTATACTGGCGGCTCAGCACGCGGCCAAACTGCTCAAGGGTGATGTCGGGATACATCAGTCGGCCCGAGCGCCAGCCATCGGCAAAGCCATCGGTAGCGTAGCGTTGCAGCTGGCCTGTAGCCTTATCAAGCTGCACGGCATCGCCAGGGGCAAGTGATAGGTTTTGCTTGCCGTCGCTCAGCTCTACCTTGCCTTCCATCAGGGTGGTGGTAGAGATGGGATCGTTGTCGTAGGCCGACACGTTAAACTTGGTGCCTTTTACCGTAACATCATAGCCCTGTGTGTGCACGGTAAAGGGCTTGCCTTGGTGCTTTTGTACCTCAAAATAGGCTTCGCCATGCAGCTCTACGCGGCGGTTGTCGTTGTTAAACTGGTTTGTGTAGGCTAACGATGAGCCTCCGTTGAGCCATACCTTCGACCCATCGGGCAGTGTTACCTGTGTCTTGCTGCCAGCCGGGGCCGAGCAGAGATAGGTTTGTGTGGCGGTAGAGCCCGAGAACGACCAAATGGCGGCGCAACCTATAATAACGATGATGGCGGCGGCAGCTACAGCCTTGTGCCACCACTGCATGTGCACGGTGCGACCTATATGTGGAGTGCTGTCGCTGGGTGTGGCAGCTGTGTGGGCGGGAGAGGTTTCTTCGTCTTCAGCGTGGTCGATGGCATTTTGCAGGCGTTGCCAAGCTTGGTCAACGGCAGGCGCTGGCGTGCTGAAGATGTTGTTTTCCCATTCTTCCATCCATTTGTTGAAGAGGGCGGCTTGCTCTTCGCCTTGCTTTATAAAGGCATCAATCATGGCTTCTTCTTCATGGGTGGCTTCACCATTAAGGTAGCGCATGACGATGGGCTTATATTCATGGGGTTGTATATTCATATTTTATATGTGTCTCGTCTTTATATAATTTATCTAATAATCTAAATAGCCCAAATACTCTTTTTGTATTCGGTTTGTATCCTATGTTACAATCAACTATGTATGAGTATAACCGTTAGTTGGCTTGTTTTTCAACCTACAACACCATGGTTTTAATGTTTTTTAATATGAAAAGGTGCTGGTAGGACTTGAAAAGTTGGGCTCGTAGTGCTGTGGTTGTATGTTGATGAGTTGTTAAAAGTCGGTGGGGTAGTGCTTCTGTATGTAGGCTTTCACCTTTTCGCTGGCTTTGTTTACCAGTTTGGCCACGGCCGATATGCTGATGTTCATCTCTTCGGCGGCTGATTGCAAGGTGCAATCGTTGAGGCGCACGTATCGATAAGCCTCTTGTTGCCGATCGGGTAGGTTGTTGAGCACCGTGTTGAGCAGCTGTTGTAACACTGAGCCATCGGCGCTGGTGGGGTCGGCACTGTTGGCACTGTTGGCGCTGATGCTGAGGTAGGTGGCGTATAGATGTTCAACCTCGCTGTGTGGCATGTGGTCGAGGTATCGGCCTATGTAGTTTTGATGCTCAATATAGTTGAGGCAGCGGTTACGCACGCTTACCAGCAAAAGGGCCGACAACGAGGCACTGCGTATGTTGCCACGGCGCTCCCACAGATACACAAACAGCTCTTGCACAATATCTTGTGCGGCGTCGGGGTCGGCCAAATAGTGCTGTGCATAGCGGGTAAGTAGTGGGTAGAAGAGACGGAAGATGGTTTCCAACGCTTTTCTGTCGCCAGCATTTAGTTTGTTTATAAGTATTTGTTCTTGTTCGGGTAGCATGGTTGTAAGCTCCTTCTATTCTTTCTTCTTGGTTCGTTATGTTTGCAAAGTTATAAAAAATATTGCAACCAGCGGCTATATAGCTATGTTTTATCTTATGGCTATCGTGGTTTATTAGGTCTAAAAGGTATAGAAAAGCAAAAAGAGGGCGTGCCAAAATAGAAGTTAAAAGAAGTTTGGGCTTCGCCCGAAGTTAACAGAAGTTAGCGGACATATGTATAAATTGCTGAAAATAAAGCATTTGTCTGTTAACTTCCATCCATCGTAGATGGATTAACTTCTTCTTAACTTCCTCTAACTCCTATTTTGACACACCCTCCTTTGAAAAGATATTTTATGAATTATTTTTCTGTTTCTTTCTTAGGCTCTTTTTGTCAATTATTGCTGTTTCTTCTTTGGTTCTTGTTGCGTATGAGCCTTACTTTGTTTGTCTTTATTTTCTCTTTACTTTGCCACTTTTACGGTGTGCTGGCCCACCTTTACGATAAAGAGACCGTGAGCGGGCAGCGTGATACTGAGGTCGTGGCTGGCCGAGTGGTCGGCAAAGAGCTGGCGGCCATCGGTGGTGAACACGGTTACAGCCTCGGCAGCGGGGTTCACAATGCGCAGGGTGCCGTTCTCAATCCATGCACGGGCGCCATTGCTGAGTGTGGGCTTGCTGATGCCTGTGGTCTCGGGGGTGTAGTCGGCAAAGCTTGAGTAGGGGCTGTAAACAATGTAGTCGCATGAGAAGTGGTATTCGTCCCACACCTCTTTCACGGCGCGTACCTTGCACTCGATGGGGTCGAGACCTGTGAAGGTGGGCACGGTGAGCAGGGTGTCGGTGCCTTCTTTTACAGGAGCATCGAACACGGGAATGGTGGCTACATCGCCAGCCTTCAGCTCTTGTGTTACCTTAACGTTGTCGATAAACATATATGAGGGGCCTTTGCAGCAGATGTCGATAGATGAGGCTGCGGTACCATTCTTCAGGGTGAAGTTGTAGGGCTTCCAGTCGGCGGTGAGGTCGGTCACGTCGTGACGGTCGTCAACAATCCATTTGTTGCCTTCAAGGTGTCCGATGCGCACTACGGCGGTGGTGTTGTCGATGCCCATGAGGTCGACAGAGAGGTTCACGTTGCCATTGTTGTTGCTCAGGTTCATGATAGGTGTTTCAAGATATACCTGTGCGCGGTTGTTGTCGTAGGCAAAGCCGTCAATACCGTAGGCGCCATTGATGCGCACGGGGTAGGTGCCCTTCCAGCCGGGCTGCACGGTCAGGGTGTCGATAACCTCTTGCATGGGCAGGTCGCCGAAGGGTGCCAGCTCGGTATATTTGTCGAAGCCTGTGATGGCATCGAAGTTTTCAGACAGGATGGTCACTGTTTCGTCTTTTGTGGCGGTGTGGCGTGCTTGGCCATAGATTTCATAATATTGTGCGTTGGGCACGGCATCCCAAGTTACGTCAAACTGGTTGTTGTCCTTGCCTGTGGCAGCGATGTTTTGGGGCACGAGCAGCGCTTCTACCTTGATGGCTTTCGACTCGGGCGAGTAGTGTGTGCCATCGGTGGCGCGCACTACATAATAATAAATGTTCTCGTTGGTGTTAAGAGTGTTGAAGGCGAGGTTACACTCGGTGGTAGGCACGTTTTCCAGCACATAGGTGCGATTTTTGTTCTTATCTTGTGTGAAGACTGACACGGCATAGGCTGTGGCGCCTTCAACGGGCTGCCAGTTGGCGGTGAAACCATTGGCGGTGAAGCCTGTAAAGTCGTTGGCTACGGGCGTGTTGACGTAAGCGTCTTGGTAGCTTACCACGATATCGTCGATAAGGATGGGGGCGTAGTAGCCGTAGAACTGTATATAATAATGGTGGTCGGCATTGCGTTGCTTCTTAAATTCAAAGCGATACTCTTTCCAGTCGGTGGTGGTTACAGCGTAGTCGTTGGTGAAGGTTTGGTCAGCCTCGGCATCGATAACGTCAACGCACACATAGTTTTTGTCCCATGACGAGGTGCCGTAGGGCTTCACGTTGCGAGCACGAAGGGTTACCACTATTTTGTCGGTACGGCCCTGAAAGTCGAGAAAGTCGGATGACAGCAGTCCTGACACGCCAGCTTCGTCGTTATAGCCTATGCAGCATGTACCGTCGGCCTGGTATACCAGCGAGCCCACCCATCCTGGCGAACTCATATACTTGTCGGCAATGGCTCCATCTTGGCCTACCGCCAGGTCGATGGCGTCGGGCTCGTCCTGGGTGCCATTGACAAAGTGGTCAAAGTTTTCCGTCAGTATTGGCGTAACTTTATAAACATCGGCATCTGATTGTGCCTTCACTGTTGCCTGTGCAAACAAGGCAACCAATGTAAACAAGAGTGTAGATAATTTGTTCATTGTTTATAGTTGTATAATGATTCTCTCTTTATTATTCTTCTGATCGTTGTTTCGGTTGCAAATATACACAAAATGTTAATGCTGGCAAATTATTTTTGCAAAAATGTTTTATAATTATGTAATATCGTTGCAATAAGTAATTGTTCGGCACAATATATTAATATTTTGTATAACAAACATCGCCGCGCTCAACATGGTAGGCAACCATGTGAAGCGCGGCGATTTACTATAATGCAACAAGCAAACTTCCTTGTCTACTCGTCACTTGTCTACTCGTTAACTCTCTACTCGTTAACTGTTTAGCAAGTTCTCAACTTGCAAAACTCAAATTATTCAATACCCATTTCTTTCAGCAGACGGTCGGTGTGTCCCCACTTATCCATGAGGTATACCATGTAGCGAACGTCAACACCGATGCAACGTGCGAGCTTGCTGTCGAACCAGATGTCAGAAGAGAGCGAGTCCCAGTTGCCATCGAAGGCCAGACCGATGAGGCGGCCCTTTCCATCAAACATGGGCGAGCCTGAGTTGCCACCCGTGATGTCGTTGTTGGTGAGGAAGCAGAGCTGCATCTTGCCAGTGGTGCGGTCGGTATAGCGTCCGAAGTCTTTTGCCGACATCAGTTCTTGCATGATAGGCTCGGCCTCATACTCAAAGTTCTCCTTGCCACGTTTCATCTTCTCAACAATGCTCTCGGCGGTGGTGTAATAGCCTGAGGGTTTGCCGCCCAGGTCGTAGCCGCCCACCTGTCCGTAGCTCAGACGCATGGTGAAGTTGGCGTCAGAGTAGTGGGGCATGTCTTGCTCCATACGTATCTTGGCATCGCAGAGGTAGCGCTCCTGTGTTTCAATCTCGTCCATGGTGGTTTGCAGCTTGTCAACAATCTGCTTTCTGATGGCCATGAGCTGCTTGCCGTAGATGACGGCGGGGTCGTTAGCCAACTTCTTGTTAGCAACCCACAGTTCGCCCTTTTTGTTCACCTTCTTCATCAGCAGACTCTTGTTCCAGAGATAGTCGGTATACTTCTGATAGTCGCCACCAAACTTGGTTTGTATGTCGTTGAAGAAGGCGGGCAGCGCCTCTTTGTCAACGTGCTCGGCATAGTTTTTTAGCAGGGTAGCCATTACTTCGCGGTCGAGGGCGGCATCCCAGGTGTCGGCGTTGTCGCTACTCAGCACCAGCATCTTCTCGCCCTTCTTCTCGCCCTCTTTCTCTAAGCGCATGCAAACGTCAAGGGCGCGTGTGGTGAGCTCGTTGGTGCGACGGAAGGTTTCGTTGAAGAACAAAAGGTCTTTCATTACCTCTTTGCGGCCAGCGTACAGCTTACCTAGGTGCTTGATGTTGAGCTTGCCTTTGAGGTAGCCCGTAGAGTCTTGATATTGCTGTATGCGAGCCTCGTAGGCCTGCTTCATCTTCACGATGCCTACCGAGTCGATACACTTGTTCATACCGATAGAGTTCTTCCAGTAGTTAGAGCTCTGTGCATACTTCGAGTCGTACTTGATACGCACGGCCTCGCTGGCACGCATATGGCGCAGCATAACGGCCTGTTTTACGCCGCGCACCTGTGCACGGGGTGCGTTTTGTGCGTCGCGCATCTCTTCAATGCCATAGCTTGAGAGGTAGCGCTCGGTAGAGCCAGGATAGCCCACGGTCATTGAGAAGTCGCCATCTTTATAGCCTTCCATCGACACGGGTGCCCAGTGGCGTGGGTGGTAGGGCACATTGTCTTTCGAGTAGGCAGCGGGACCATTGGTCTTCGGGTCGGCATAGATGCGGAACACTGAGAAGTCGCAGGTTTGGCGCGGCCACATCCAGTTGTCGGTCTCGCCACCAAATTTACCCATCGACTTGGGCACGGTGAATACCAGTCGCAGGTCGGTAAAGTCTTGGTAGGTGGTGGCGTAATATTTGTTGCCCTCGTAGAACGGCTCTACGGTGATGTGCAGTGTGGGGTCGATTTTCTTAATCGAGTCGGTCATAGCGTTGGCCACCGAGTCGATCATCGCCTCTTGCTCTTTGCCGCTCTTCTCGTGTATGCCCAGCGATACCATGTGGTCGGTAATGTCGCGCTGCTCTTTCATGAAGCTTACAAACATGTTTTCGTTTGGTAGCTCTTCTTTAAAGCTCTTGGCATAGAAGCCGTTCAGCATATAGTCGTGCTCAACGGTAGAGTGGCTACGTATGCCCTCAAAACCACAGTGGTGGTTGGTGAAGACCAATCCGTCGGGCGATACTACTACGCCTGAACAGTAGCCTGAGAAGTTTACGACAGCGTTCTTGATGGCGTTGTCGCCAGTGTACAGGCTGCTGTAAGGCAGTGTGAAGCCTTCGGCCTGCATCTGCTCATACACAGCTTGTGGCAGGTTGTAGAGGGTCCACATACCCTCATCGGCATGGGCGGTGGTGGCTGTAAACGCCAGCCCGGCCATAAGGATGGATAATTTTTTCATTCTTTTTTCTTTTATTTATGTTTTACTTTCTTTGCAATAGTTTGTGCCAGCCCCTCGTGCTTTACGATATGGGCGGCAAAGAGGATGATGAGCAGCGTGTTGGTAACCAGTGCGCCGTAGCCCAACTTCTCGTTGGCCATCGTCATCGCCACAAACAGCACGGCGGCCATCAGGGTGTATACGGTGATGTCTTTCAGCGGATAGTTGATGGGGTAGTGCTTCTGCCCAACAAGGTAAGACAGGATCATTGCCGTGCCGTAGCCCGCAAAGCCTGCCCAGGCGCAAGCCATGTAGCCATACATGGGCACGAAGATAATGTTGATGGCGATGAGCACGGCGCAGCCAATGCCCGAGAACCAGGCGCCCCAGATGGTCTTGTCGATAAGTTTATACCAGAACGAGAGGTTGAAGTATACGCCCATCATGATCTCGGCCGCCATAACGATAGGCACCACGCGCAGGCCGCTCCAGTAGTCGCGCCCAATGATGTGGCGCAGCACGTCGAGGTATCCCACCACGCACAGGAAGGCCAGCAGCGTGAAGATGATAAAATATTTCATGGCCTTGGCATAGGTGTCGCGGTTGTCTTTGTCTTTCGATTTGCCAAACACGAAGGGCTCGTAGGCATAGCGGAAGGCTTGCGTGATCATGGCCATAATCATGGCTATCTTTGATGCGGCACCATAGATGGCCAACTGTGTGTGGGCGTCGGTGCCCTTGTATATGTAGGGAAACAGTATCTTGTCGGCCGTTTGGTTCAAGATGCCTGCAATGCCCAGCACCAAGATGGGCCAACTGTATGACAGCATGCGGCGCATGAGGCCTTTATCGAAGACGTATTTGAAGCCCGTAAGCTCTTTCCAAAAGCAGAAGGTGATGCTGCCCGTGCACGCCAAGTTGATGTAGAAGGCGTAGCCGGCGCCCACCGTGGGGTCGTAAATGGCGCCAATGGTGTCGGGGTGCTGCGCATACAGGGCGGGCAAGATGGCGAAGAACAATATGTTGAGCGCTATGTTCAAAACGATGAACAACAGCTTGAGGGTTGCAAACTTGATGGGGCGCTTTTGCTGACGCAGGTAGGCAAAAGGTATGCACTGAAAGGCATCGATGGCCACCGTCATGGCCATAACCCAGATGTAAGAAGGATGTTGGGCATAGCCCATGAACGAGGCTATGGGGTGAAGAAAGGTAAACACCAGCGCCATAAACAATAGCGAGGTGCTGCCTACAGCAATAAGAATGGTGCTATACACGTGTTGCGCGTTTTCGCCCTCTTTGTTGGCAAAGCGGAAGAAGGTGGTTTCCATGCCATAGGTGAGGATGACGAGCAACAGCGCTGTATAGGCGTAAACGTTGGTAATGATACCGTATCCGCCACTGGCCGCCGATAGCTTTGCGGTGTAGAGCGGAACCAACAAATAATTGAGAAAACGACCAAGGATGCTACTCATGCCATAAATGGCGGTGTCCTTGGCCAGCGATTTTAAATTAGCCATAAAATGTATTTACCGTTGTTTATTCTTTTGCTTTGATGCTGTTAGAAGAATAGGTAAGAGATTGCTATTGCGGCAACGGTGCCCGAGAGGTCGGCCAGCAAACCGCAGGTGGCGGCATGGCGGGTGTAGCGTATGCCCACGCTGCCAAAGTAGACGGCAAGGATGTAGAAGGTAGTATCGGTAGAGCCTTGCAGGACGCACGACAGGCGCCCTACAAACGAGTCGGCACCATAGTTGGTCATCGCGTCGACCATCATGCCACGAGCGCCCGAACCTGACAGTGGTTTCATGATGGCGGTGGGCAGGGCACCCACAAAGTCGGTATTGCCACCACAGGCTTCTACCACCCATTTCACGCCGCTTACCAGCATGTCCATGGCTCCTGAGGCGCGGAACACGCCAATGGCTACCAGTATGGCTACGAGGTAAGGAATGATGCGCACGGCGGTAGAGAAGCCGTCTTTGGCGCCCTCGATAAAGGTGTCGTAAACGTTGATGTGCTTGCGCATGCCTGCTATGATGAAGGCTACGATGATGCACATGAGCAAGATGTTGGCCACCGAGGTGCTCACCGTGTTCATCATCTCCTTATCCAGCTGCCCGAAGCCCCAGATGATGGCTGCCACCAGTGTGGCCATGCCGCCCAGGGTGAGCAGCAACGTGCGGTTGATAAGGTTGATGCGCTGGAAGATCGAGGTGATGATAATGCCGGCCAGCGTTGAGAAGAAGGTGGCCAGCAAGATGGGTATAAACACGTCGGTGGGCTGTGCGGCGCCCAGCTGTGCACGATACACCATGATAGAGATGGGTATGAGGGTAAGGCCCGAGGTGTTTAGCACCAAGAACATAATCATGGGGTTGGTGGCCGTATCTTTCTTCTTGTTCAAGTCTTGCAGCTGCTCCATGGCGCGCAAGCCTAAGGGTGTAGCAGCATTGTCAAGACCTAACATATTGGCCGCCATGTTCATAAAGATGCTGCCCGTTACGGGGTGCCCCTTCGGAATGTCGGGGAAGAGGCGCGTAAACACAGGCGACAGTATCTTTGACAGCACGTTTACCACACCGCCACGTTCGCCTATCTTCATGATGCCGAGCCAAAGGCTGAGCACACCTGTCAGGCCCAGCGATATTTCGAAGGCCGTCTTTGCCGTGTCGAAGGTAGAGTTCATCATGGCCGGAAACACCGTGGTGTCGCCCATGAAAACGAGCTTCACCAAGGCGATGGCGAAGGCTATGAGGAAGAATGCTATCCAAATGTAGTTGAGTACCATTTTGCAGTGTTTATGTATGTGTCTGCCAGCGGCCCATTCTGTTTCTATATAGTGCATATGGTTACACCTTGTTGGCCGTGTGTGCGGATACACGCGTAATATAATGTAAATTACTGCAAAATTATCAAATTAAACTGAGAAAGCACGGTTTTATGATAAAAATGTTTCTCTTGAGGGTGAAAAAGGGAGATAGAAGGGGAGTTAAAAGGGAGTTAGAAGGAAGTTAATCCGCCTTTGGCGGATGGAAGTTAACGGACAATAGCCTTACTTCTCAATACGGATAGAAGGGAATTTAAAAGGGAGTTAGAAGGAAGTTAATCCGCCTTTGGCGGATGGAAGTTAACGGACAATAGCCTTACTTCTCAATACGGATAGAAGGGAATTTAAAAGGGAGTTAGAAGGAAGTTAATCCACCTTTGGCGGATGGAAGTTAACGGACAATAGCCTTACTTCTTAATACGAAAAGCCTTGTTTCTCAATACGAATAACATTACTTTTCAATACGAATAACATTACTTTTCAATACGAATAACATTACTTTTCAATAAGTTATGCATATGTCCGTTAACTTCACTCGCGAAGCGAGTTAACTTCCTTCTAACTTCCTTCTAACTTCCTTCTAACTTCCTTTTAACTTCCTTCTAACTTCCCTTCTAACTTCCTTCTAACTCCCGTTAACTTCCTTAAATGTTAAGGCACATACTCGACAAAGGCTTCCATGGCTTCATAGCAAGCCAAGCCTAAGTCGTGATACAGCTTAGCGGTATCGTGGTTGCGGTCTTCAGAGCGTTGCCAGAACAGGCGTTCGTCGTTGCCGAGGAAGGGAGCGCTCTCCATCTGCGACGAGTGTTTGAGAATAGAGTTACGTTTAGCGCGCAACTCTTCGGGGCTCATTGGCACACACATCTCGATGTTTTCAATTTCCCATTCGGCCCAAGCACCACGATACATCCACACGCGGCAGTCTTTCAGCCAAGCAGCGTTAGCCTCCTTCTCAAGGTCGAGTGCGGCCAGCACAGCGTCGGTACACTTGCGGTGTGTGCCGTGCGGGTCGGCCAAGTCGCCCGCCACGAATATCTGTTGCGGCTTTACCTCAAGAAGAAGGTCGCGCACAATGTTTACATCGCGTTCGCTCATGGGCAGCTTTTCAATCTTTCCGCTCTCGTAGAAGGGCAGGTCGAGGAAGTGAACATGGTCGAGGGGTATGCCGTTGAAGGTGCAGGCTGTGCGAGCCTCGCCACGGCGTATCAGTCCCTTGATGGTGCGCACCTCGGGGGTGTCGATGTCGCCTGCTTTCTTGCTGGCCAAGAAGGTTTTAATGTCGGCATACATCTTCTTGATGGTTTCGTCGCTATTGTCGATAAACAGCTGGTTGAAGCCGTTGACAAAGTGCATGAAGCGTGTCACCTCCTCGTCGCCCACGGCAATGTTTCCGCTGGTTTCGTAGGCAATGTGCACGTCGTGTCCCTGTTGCACCAGTCGGCGAATGGTGCCGCCCATCGAGATAACGTCGTCGTCGGGATGGGGTGAGAACACTATCACGCGCTTGGGGAAGGGGTTAGCACGTTCGGGGCGATAGGTGTCGTCGGCGTTAGGTTTGCCGCCTGGCCAGCCTGTGATGGTGTGCTGCAGGTCGTTAAATATCTTGATGTTCACGTTATAGCCCGAACCATACAGCGCCAGCAGTTCGTTCAGACCATTGTCGTTATAGTCTTTATTGGTGAGCTTCAAGATGGGTTTGCCCGTCTTTTGGCACAGCCATACTACCGCCGAGCGTGTGAGCTTGTCGTTCCATTCGCAGCGTGTTACCAGCCAGGGGTGTACAATGCGTGTGAGCTTAGCAGCGGCCGCCAGGTCGGTAACCACGGTGGCGTCGGCGTGTGTTTGCAAGAAGGTGGCAGGAATGTCTTCTGAAATGTTGCCCTCAACCATCTTTTGTATGATGTCGGCCTTCTCGTCGCCCCATGCGGTAACAAATATCTTCTTGGCTTTCAGTATGTTGCTCATACCCAGTGTTACCGAGCACGGTGGCACGGGCTCTTGCGATACAAAGCTCATGTTCATCTCGTTGCGGGTGATGTCGTCGGTCAATACCAGTCGGGCCACGCTGGTCAGTCCGCTACCTGGCTCGTTGCTGGCCACGTTTCCGCGTCGGCCAATGCCCAGCACTAAGATGTCGATGCCGCCGTGTGCCTTAATTTGTTTTTCGTAGGCGCGGCAGTGTTCTGTAACCATGTTTTGTGCGATGGTGCCGTCGAAGCTAAACACGTTTTCGGGCTTCACGTCTACCTTGTCGAGGAACAGTTCGTGCAGTTTTACCAGACTGCTATTCTTCGAGCCTTCGTTCAGGGGGAAATATTCGTAGGCGTTGAACACCACAACGTTAGCGAAGCTGAGTCCGGCCTCGTGGCGGCGTATTAGTTCTTCAAACACGGGTGTGAGGCTCTGTCCTGTTCCCAGTCCCAGCACGCAGTCGCGTCCAGCTGTTTCTGCCGCTTTAATGTCGGCTTCAATGGCGTTGGCTATAAGCCTTACGCCTTCGTCTACTTTAGCGAAAATCTCGGTAGTAAGTTTTTCGTTACGAGTTATCTCCGACCTGTCGACTGCTGTGCGCGGACGGTAAAACTGTTCAGGAATTTTGTTCAACACGATGGAAGAACTCAAGTTCATTTTCATAGATTTTGTCTCCTATGTTTTAGTTAGTGATTATTTCTTATTCGTGAGATTTTTATGAAGCGAAACCATTAAGGTCTGTCTTTCTTGCTAGTGCCCCACTTTGAAGGCTTGGCGCCCATGGTAAGCTCAAGCGTGCCACCAGCGCTTATCTCGTTAAAGGTAATGTAGGTGCGGTTCAGAGTCTTGCCGTTGAGGCGTGCCTTCTGCACATACATATTGGTGGCCGAGTTGTTCAACGCCTTGATGGTGAAGGTCTTGCCCTTGGCAACGTTCAGCTTGGCCTTGTCAAACATGGGCGAGCCAATGATGAACTTTCCGCCCGAAGGCTCTACTTGATACAGGCCCATGCTCGACAGCACATACCATGCCGACATCTGTCCAACGTCTTCGTTGCCCGACAGTCCGTCAGGCTGGTCGGTGTACATCTCGGTCATCATGCGGCGCAGCAGTGGGGCGGCCTTGTAGGGCTTGCCAATATAGTTGTACATATAGATAACGTGGTGACTGGGCTCGTTGCCTTGCGCATATTGTCCTACCAGTCCGCTCACGTCGGGCGAAGCGTTGTCGCCCAGCGATCCTTCAACCGTGAACAGCGAGTCGAGCTTGCTCTCAAAACGTTTCTCTGAACCGAAGAGGCTCACCAGCCCATGCACGTCGTGTGGCACCAAGAAGGTGTATTGCCATGCGTTGCCCTCGGTGTAGTCGTTGGTGCGATGCGAGCAGTCGAAGGGGTTGAAGGGTGTGCGGAACTTGCCATCGGTGCCCACGGCGCGCATGAAGCACGTTTCGGCATCGAAGTATTTCTTATACGACTGTGATCGGTTGTAGAAGTATTCATAATCGTCGGTCTTGCCCAGCAGCTTGGCTACCTTTGCCACGCCAGCGTCGGCCAGACAGTATTCAAGGGCCTTGGCCACGGTTTCGTTGGTTTTCTCTTTATCCCAAGGAATGTAGCCATACTGTTTCAGTAAGCCCAGCGAGCGCTCTTCGCGCAGCATCGACTGCTTCAGGGCCTCGTAGGCCGCCTCTTTATCTTCAACATATCCTTTCAGCACCAGGTCGGCCAAGATAGGCACGCCAGGGCTGCCCACCATACAGTCGGTCTCGCGTCCTGCCAGATGCCAGATGGGCAAACGGCCTTGCTCGCGATAGATGCTCATGAAGGTTTTGGCCAGGTCGGCCTGCATATCGGGGCATATCAGCGTCATCAAGGGGTAGGCGGCGCGATAGGTGTCCCACAGCGAGAAGGTGCTGTATGTGGTATAGTTGGCTTTGTGCACCTTGCTGTCAGGGCCGCGATAGTCGCCATTCACGTCGCAGAAGGCCGAGGGTGCCACCATAAAGTGATACATGGCGGTGTAGAAGATGGTCTTCAGTCGGTTGTCTTTGCTCTCTACCGTGGCACGTGCCAACTGCTTCTCCCATTGCTGGTCGGCAGCGGTGCGGGTGGCGTCAAAGTCCCATCCGGGCAGTTCGGCCGTCATGTTTTCTTTGGCTCCCATCACGTCGATGGGCGAGAGGGCCACCTTTACCAGCAGCGGCTTGTTGCTGGCTTTTACTGCAATGATGGGTCGGTTGAAGTTGTCGCGCGACACGATGCGTACGGGCTGTGAAAACTCCATCGAGAAGTAGTAGCGGTGGTCTGACGACCAGCCTTCCGAGCGGCGCATACCTGTAAGGCGGGTGTCGGTTTCTTGTGTGAAGAGGCAATCGGTCATCTTATCCCAGCCTATGCCCTGTTGCAGGTCGACGGCAAACAGGTGCTCGGCCTCGTTTCCGCCAAAGGTGTAACGGTGCATGGCCACGCGCGAGGTGGTGGTAAGCTCTACTTTCACGTTTGGTTCGTCTACGCTTACGGCATAGTAGCCAGGTTGCACGGTTTCGTTGTCGTGGCTCAGCTTCAGTTCTTTCTGTTCTTTATTGGCAATGGGCAGCAGGGCAATATCGCCCAGATCGCCAATGCCTGTTCCGCTAAGGTGTGTGTGGCCGAAGCCAATGATCACGTTGTCAGAGTAGTGGTAGCCTGAGCACCAGTCCCATCCGCGTGTGGGCTGTGTGGGGCCTACCTGCAACATGCCGTAGGGCACATTGGCGCCTACAAACACGTGTCCGTGTCCGCCCGAACCTATGTAGGGGTTAACATACTTGGTTAGTTCGCCACCCACAGCCTGTGTGGTGCCGAGCATACCCAAAGCAAAAGTGGCTGCGATGGATGTAAGGCAGTTTCTAATAGTCATTTCAGTTTGCTTAATTAATTAGTTCGTATGTATGTCTGCGTAATGGATTGTTCTTCTTGCAACGTAATGGATTGTTCTCCTTGCAAAATTAATAAATAAAGGTCTACTACGGCGGCCCGTATAATGATTATTTCTATTAAAAAAGATTAAACACACGGCTTACAGGCGCTGGCGCAGCTGCCACAGCGAGGGCACAAACACGCACAGGGCGCACAGCATGAATAAGATGAGGCGGGGGGTATCGCCCGCAAACAGGTCAACCAGTTGCATATCGGCACTGCCTGGCATCAGGCGCACCAGCAGCACGGCCACGCTGTTGTTTACCATATGAAACACGATGCCTGGGGCGATGCTGCCCGAACGGTAGTAGAGCCAACCCAAGAGGCAGCCCAGCAGGGTGGCGTTTAGCAGCTGTGCCATGTTGCCATGGGCCAGGCCAAAGAGCAGTGCCGATAGCACGATAGCGCCCCAGCGCCAGCGGTGTCCGCACAGGTTCAGCAACGTGCGCAGTATGGCACCACGAAACACCATCTCTTCGGCTATGGGCACCAGCACGCCCACGGTAATCCAGCCCCAGGGGTGCGTAACCAGTGTGGTTAACAGCTGCAACGCGTCGGCTGGCATCTTTACATTGGTGAGCGAGCTGAAGGCGTCAGACAAGGGTATGCTGCCCAAGGCCAGCAAGGCGGTCCAGATCAGCACGGCCCACGGGCGCTTTTGCATATAGCTACGGCTGAAGGGCGACCAGCGCAACGCCATAAACACGGCACCCACCACCACGCTGTTTAGTAGGGTGAGGCCTACCATCAGGTTTCCGTTGGTCAGCAGGTCGGTGTTTCCTGCGCCTTTTATCATGTCGTATAGCTTCACGCCGCCCCCAATCACCACCATCTGTATCAGAAGAAACATGATGAAGAACAGCGCAATGTCAAGTATCTGTCTGCCTGTTGAGGAGCGTGTTGGGCGTGTTGAGTGAGTGGAGTTGTCTCCTGAGGGGGTGCTGGGTGTAGTTGAATTGTTCATGATCATTTTCAATGTTTATAAATTTCAGCGTGTAAAGTTAACCATAATTTTTGTGTTCCCCACTTTTGTTAAGTGAAAATAATGTAACTGAACTTTCGTATGTGCTTAATAGACACATTTTCAATCGATTATCTTCTCTGACAAGCGTCGCCGAAGGCGGCGAATATCCATAACCGCTGGTTGAGCTGCCGAAGGCAGCGAAGCCTGCGGTTCAAAAAATGATGGTAAGATCGTCCTCGAAGAGGGCGAACATACGGAATATTTGCATAGCTTGCTTGTGTTCGCCCTCTTCGAGGACGTTTTGTTATCTTGCTATGAAACCGCAGGTTACGTTCGCTTCGCTCTCTTCACCAGCGGTTATGAATATTCGCCGCCTTCGGCGACGCTTGTTTGAGATATTTTAAATGCAAAAGTTCAATAACGTAACGTTTTCCTACTATTCGCCTGTTCCCAATCCTGCTTTATTAAAATAGGCTTCGGTGGCATACAAAGGTATGTTTTCCATCCAATCTTGCACGGCGAAGGGCAACATAGAACAGCGCAGACCTTTAAGCGAATAACTGCCGAATTCTTGTTTTATAAAAGCAGAGAGCGATTTGGAACGTACATTATACTCGGCCTTTACCTCAACGGGAATCACTCTATCTCTTCCTTGTATTACGAAATCTACTTCTAATGGCGAACTGTCTTTGCTGTAATAAAAGATATTATTGTCCATACCGTCATACATCTCTAATGCCTTTATTTGCGACATCACATAATTTTCGGTAAAGGCTCCCTTGAATTCTGAGAAAACATCCATACCAAGAAGCATCACTTTTGAGCGTGCTCCGCACATACAGGCTAACAATCCTACGTCCATCATAAATACCTTGTAGCACATCGTGTCAACATAAAACTGTAGTGGCTCTTGGGGCTTTGTTATACGACATATCTTATAGATGAGGCCTGCATCTACAAGCCATTGTATGGCTTTCTCATATTCGGCTGCTCTGGCTCCTTTTTTAATTACGCCAAAGACAAACTTCTTGTTTTCCTTGGCCAATTGTGCTGGGATGCTGTTCCAAACCATACGTATGCGTTCGGCTTCGGTCTTTGTGTGTTTACCGAAGTCGCGGTTATAGGTGCTCAATATCGACTGCTGTACCTTTCTCGTTTCGCTGGGGTCGTGTGTTTCAATCCATGTTAAAACAGCCTCGGGCATGCCTCCCACAAAATAATATTGTCTTAAATATTCTACAAGAGTGTCGTGATGAGGGGCGAGCATTTCTTTGTCGAGCGTCTTAAGACAATCGGCAAGCATCTCTCGGCCGTTTGCAATCAGAAACTCGTCAAAGGTCATCGGATACATTCTTAGGTTGTCTACCTTTCCTACAGGAAAACTCTCTTCCTCGCGCAATGATATACCTAATAACGACCCTGCAACAACCACATGCAGCTCGCGCTTGTTCTCGCAGAAATATTTTAACGATGGGATGCCGTTCTTCACTTCCTGTATCTCATCAAAAAACAGTAATGTCTTGCCTACGGTTATGCTTTGCTCATACTGAAGCTCTATTTGATACAATATGCGGTCAATGTCAAAATCAATAAAGAGCGACTCAACAAAGGGGTTGTTATGGCAATTAATATATACCATATTGTCAAACTCGTCTTTACCGAATTGCTTCAGAATGTATGTTTTGCCCACCTGACGTGCTCCTAATAGTATCAATGGCTTTCGGTTGGGTGAGTTCTTCCACTGCTTAAGATTGTTTAAAATGTGACGTTTCATAATGTGTGCAAAATGGTTGTGTTGCAAAGTTATTAAAAATCAGTAATATACGCAATTATTTTACACTTTTATGAACGTTCAATCCATCATTTTATACATTTTTATGAACGTTCAATCACTCAATTCTTACACTTTTATGAACGAATAACCATCATCCTTCTACATTTTTATGAACGTTCAACAAGGCCATTCACTCCCCTCTACCATGGTGCGGGGCTTCCGGTTGTGGGAGGACGGGGCACGGAGACCCCATCCTACTTGGGTATGTAGTGACATTTATTTAAAAAGGGAACCGCTCAGATGAGCAGCCCCCTTGTTTGTATTAAGTGTTGAAAAATAGTATCTATGATTATCAGATAGAATTGTATAATTATTCATTAATATCTATAGGTCCATTTGGGCCTTTGCGTTGATATGTTTTATAGAACTTGTTGGGCCCACCAATTTTAAAGTACTTGCGTATTTGTTTTTGGTTGCTGTAGCAGTCGGTCTTTTCTTTTACTTTCTCGATGGCAGCTTTCTTAGAGTAGTTGGTAACACTACTTATATAAAAGTTATTTTCAATGTGCTGTATATCTTTGCAATCACTATTAAAGGAGTAAGCGATACGGTTTTTAAACTTCACTGGCGATGAACTTTCTGAATAATTTGCCACGTTGACAGAGCTACGTGGCAAATCTTTGGCGCGTTCACACGTCTTGATAAAGCGAGGCGACACTTTATATTCACTAATAACCTTGTAGGCATGGGCTGGAATACATATTATTTGCTTTTCCTTTGTAGTGATGCCTGTTGAGTTTCCTTTAGCAATTTTCGCAAAGGCTGATGTTACAGGTATATAATATTGTGTCGGCCAAAAACCAGCTGAAATAGAATAACTCTTGCTCAAACCATAGTCTACATATGTAGCGTTAATCATTGTAGCACTATACTCTCGGTTCTTAAAATAATCGTTTGCCTCTCCGTTGAGAATGAAGAAAGTTTTATCCATATCAACAAATATATCTTTGTCAGTCTTATTTTTAAGGATAAAACCTACACTACCGTTTTCACCCCAGAGGTTGTACATCACTTTCATGTCGCCATTCTCATACACCAATGAGTTGTCTTCTTGCTTCAAAGCATCAGAATTTACATCATACACCTGATAATAGGTCTGATTACAAGATGTTAGCCCCAAACAGGTCATGGCAGCCATCACTGCCAGTGTTTTCATACTTTTTTTCTTCATAATTTAATTCAGCAACACTATCATTAATAATTATTTAAGTTTCTGGGTAACAATTAGTTCTTACCTAATACCAATGGTAGAGCCAACAGACTCAGTTCTTGCTATGTTGTACATTCACTTGCTTTAGTATTGCAAGAAAGCAGTAAACCAACAACAAGGATGGCAAAAGTATAAATAAATGTTGAGAAGTTAAAATCTTTAGGTAGATAATTTTTATGAATAGAATAATTCATCACTTTAGCCTTCATGAATATTAGTTATAGAAAAATAATATAGTGGCTTTGTCTTTGGTAGTTATAGTCAATGCATATACTTTAATAATAACCCATATTGTTTTTACTTTGACAATTCAAATATTTACTTTATCTTTGCAAGTGGATTAACTCGCCCACGGGTGATAAGGTCTGTTTTTGTGGATTTTAAATAATAGCGTTTGCTGTTTATTCGATAATAATGTTCCTGAAGTTTGGCCGCGGAAGAACATGTATCATAGAATAAAAAAGTAAGCGTCCGCGATAGCGTGGACGTAAAACTTATCTATGATGCATAGGTTAGGCCAAACACCTTGGAACGTTGGATAAGTGGACACGTCCACGTTTCTGCGTTCTGACGGGTAAGAGGCTGGTCTTGATGCAAACCTAGGTTGGCTTTGTTGCTATGGATAAGGGTGTTTGGTTTTAGCTTTTATTTTCTGAGTAACAAAGCAGTCGCATTAAAACTATATTTAAGCTTTAATGCTATGGCAAAATCATTGATTGAAGAGCTACCTCGCATTGCAAGCGAAGGTAGGCAAGAGGCTCAGCGCATCATTGAGCGATTGAGTAGTGGCACACGCATTGGTTTGCAGACCAATGAGCTGGTGTTGCCTCGCAAAGATGTCTCGGGATTCTTCCGCGGACAAGTACCAAATATTCCTAATGCGTTTAATGCAGCCCTTGATGGCGACACATGGATGAACCGTCTGATTTACGGTGACAATCTGCTGACCATGCAGGCCTTGTTGGCTGGCGACCCTCAGACAGGATTATCTTCTTTAAGAGGTAAGGTGGATTTGATTTACATCGACCCGCCGTTCGATTCTAAGGCTGATTATAGAACAAAGGTAACATTGCCAGGGATAGATTTGCAACAGAAGCCAACGGTAGTAGAACAATTTGCCTATGCTGATACTTGGGAAGAAGGAACAATTTCTTATCTGAAGATGATTTATCCAAGATTGGTTCTGATGAAAGAATTACTTTCTGAAAGAGGAAGCATCTATGTTCATATTGACTGGCATGTTGGTTCGTACATGAAAGTTATTCTTGATGACATTTTTGGTAAAGATAATTTTGTTAATGAAATAATTTGGTATTATCGTCGTTGGAATATTGCTGGAAGTTCTTTTGCTACGAATCATGATACAATACTATATTATGGGAAGAACAAATCTAATAGAGTTTATAATCAACTCTATATACCAAAGTCTGAGAAGTCGAGTGCGCAAGGTAAATCATGGAGAAGTGTTATTGATGAGAATGGTGTAAGACATTCTATCATGACAGATGAGCCAACGAAAGGTGTTCCTATGCCAGACGTTTGGGATATTTCAATGATAAACCCTGTTGCAAAGGAAAGAATTGGTTACGCCACCCAAAAGCCCGAAGCTCTCCTCGAGCGTATCATCAAAGTATCTTCCAACGAAGGCGACCTTGTCTGTGATTTCTTCGGTGGCAGCGGCACCACAGCAGCTGTTGCCGAGAAGTTAGGCAGAAGATGGATCACCTGCGACATAGGCAAGCCAGCCTCCCTTGTAATGCGCAAGCGCTTTATTGACCAAGAAGTAAATCCGTTCCTCTATCAGAGCATAGGCGATTATCAGAAAGAGGCGTTCCATAACAACAAGAAGGTGCGCCGTGTGGGCGACCTGTCACAGGTTGTCTTAGGTCTCTTTGGTGCTTTGCCATTCTCTCCCGAACAGGTGAGCGACAGAAACTTTGGTTATGTCAAGGGCACCCGAAACCTGGTGATGGTGGATAGCCCTAACCGTTTAACCACAGCCGCTACCGTTCGCCGTGCTGTAGAAGCAAAGGCATCGCTGCTTGGTGGCGATTGGGATAAGGTTGTTGTGCTCGGTTGGAACTTTGCCTTCGACATTTCGCAAGCCATTGAAAAGTATAAAGATAGCAACGTGGAGGTGTTGGTCATTCCACCCGATTTGCTTGACAAGCTATCAAAGAAAGGTTTCAAGAAGCTTGTAACAGATAAAACCGTGCGCTTCTCGTCTTTGCAGTATCTGGTGGTGAACCCTGTTGAAACAACCAGAACCCCCAATGGCGAAGACGAGCTCATCATAAGCCTTAACAACTATGTGCTGCTTTCGCCAGACAACATACCTTTAGACGACAAGGACAAGGAGAAACTACAACAGGTAATGGAGCAAGACCCCTTGTCGTTGGTAGAATATTGGAGCATCGACCCCGATTATGATGGAGAGACCTTCCGCAGCACATGGCAAGACTATCGTGAGAATGTAGACAATGACAGCGATCCCTTCCATTGTGTCTATTCAGCTCGAATAACGATGCCGCATAAAGACGAACGAAAAGTGTGCGTCAAGGCGGTTGATGTGTTTGGCTTCGAAAGCCAAGTGGTCTTGGATGTGAAGAGCTAATAAAGATTAGGAGATTACTACTATGGCAATAAATTCGAGTAATATATCTTTAGAATTGGCCCATCGGCTCACCGATGTGGTCAATGCGGCATGGGAGAGTGGAGAGATGCTGGAAAAAGTTACCCCAACCACCGCTTCGCTTCTGAACTATTGGTTTGGAGAGGGCTTCTGCAACGAGCGTGTGCGAAACTTCCACGAAGGTCAGCGACAGGCTATCCTAAACATCATCTATCTGCATGAGGTGATGAGAGAAAGCTGTGTGATGGATGCTTATCAAAACATTATTCCCGAACTGATAGATAGGGCCGACTTGGCACAACTTGCAAAACCCAAATATCAGATGCCTAAGTATGCTGTAAAGATGGCAACAGGCACGGGTAAGACGTGGGTGATGCATGCTCTCTTAATTTGGCAGATGCTCAATGCCCGACATGAGGAAGTGGAGAGCGGACGCTTCACCCAGAAATTCTTGATTGTGGCACCAGGCCTGATTGTCTACGACCGCCTGTTAGATGCCTTCTGTGGCAGAAAGAAACGCGATGAAGACTATCGCGACCCTCAGACCAACGACTATTATATGAACCAAGAAGTGTTCATACCAGAGCGTTATCGCGACGAGGTGTTCTCGTTCATTCAGAATAACGTTGTGACCAAGGAAGACGGCATTGGAAGAAAAACCACAGGTGAGGGCTTGATAGCCTTGACCAACTGGCACCTGTTTGAAAACCAGATGGAAGAGAAGGAGCAGGATGAGGAAGATGACGATTCGAACACGGTAACGCCGTCTGAAATCATTAACGACTTGTTGCCCATACGTCCTGGCAAGTCGGCGGGCAACGACCTTGGCATGCTCGACCGTAGAGCTTTAGGTGGCACCGAGTTGGAGTATCTTGCTGGTTTAAAAGATTTGATGGTTATCAACGATGAAGCTCATCACATACACGAGATAAAACGAAACGGCGAGACCGAAGAGGTAGAGTGGCAGCGGGGCTTGAACGCCATTAGTGCCAATAAGGGCAATCGCTTTATACAGGTTGACTTTTCGGCCACTCCATTTGACACAAAGGGTACGGGAGATAAACAGGTAAAGCTTTATTTCCCGCATATCATTGTCGACTTCGACTTGCCGATGGCCATGAAGCAGGGATTGGTAAAACTGCTGCTGCTTGACCGCCGCCAAGAGCTCACAGAGCTTGAAAAGTTAGATTATAACGCCGAACGCGATGAGCAAGGAAAGGTGGTTGGTTTGAGCGAGGGCCAACGCATGATGCTTCGTGCCGGACTGACAAAACTGAACAAGCTGGAAGACGAATTCTTGAAAGTAGATGCTGCAAAAAATCCAAAGATGCTTATTGTTTGTCAAGATACCATGGTGTCGCCTTTTGTAGAGGAATTTTTAAAATCGGAAGGGTTAGAAGACGATGATGTTGTTACTATTGATAGCAACAAGCAAGGCGAGGTAAAGGATGAAGAATGGCAAGAAATAAAAAAGAAACTCTTCGATATAGACAGGTATAAAAGCCCGAAGGTTGTAATATCTGTGCTGATGTTGCGCGAGGGCTTTGATGTAAACAACATCTGTGTGCTCGTTCCGCTTCGCTCTTCTCAAGCGCCTATCTTGTTAGAGCAATTGGTGGGCAGAGGCTTGCGACTGATGTGGCGCGAGCCCGATTATATTGATATTAAGCGAGACGACCGCCTGAGGGTTTTAAAGATGCACCAGTCTCCACGAACGTATATCGATACTTTATCTATTGTAGAGCATCCAGCGTTTATCAAGTTTTACGACGACTTGCAAAAGCAAGGATTGGTGGCTGTTGATGAAGGCGATGTGGGCACAGGTGGTGCCACTGGCGACATTCTTACCGTTGGGCTTCGTGACGATTATGAGAAGTATGATTTTCAATGGCCCATTATTCTGCACGATGCCATAGAAGAGTTAGACGACTCAGAAATACATTTAGATGATTTGCAGCCTTTTACGATGTATCCGTTAGCATTGCTGTGTAAATTCTTGGCAAAAGATGGCGAAACATTTGTGTCGCAAGAGTCTTTGACAAAAACAACATTTGGTAAGTATAAGGTAACGGCAAATTTGTTCAATGCCACTGGATATAATGAATATCTACAAAAACTGCTGAGAATAGTAACCTTGCGATTTGAAAATTGCCGCCGACAAGGTTTTCCTACCATTCAGGTTAATGGTGCTCAAACCGTGCAAGTGATGGATTGGTATATCCGTACAAAACTTTTTGCTGCACCGTTTAATCCTTTCCATGAAAATGACTGGAAGATATTGTTGGCAAAAGATGGTATTGTAACCCAGCACATTGTTGAGCAGTTTGCCGTGGCAATATATAAGATGCAGAACAGGCTCACGGCCATTGAGGCAGAGGTAAGTAACAGATGCTTTTCTTCTCTTCGAGTTATAAAGATGAGAGAGACCTGCTCTATGGAGGTGCAAAAATGTATTTATCCTCGTTTAGGTTATCCTTCGCATGGTGGAGGATTAGAAAAAGCGTTCATAAAGTTTTTAGATAAGGATGCTGAGGTAGAACGATTCTTAAAGATTAATGAGTCGGGACATTCTTTTGCCATCATCTTCTATGTAAGAAAAGATGGCTTGATGGCTACCTATCATCCTGACTTTATCGTGGCTACGGCAGAAAAAATATATTTGATAGAAACCAAGGGCGACGACAAAATAAATGATGCCAATGTGCGACAAAAGCAAACTGCAACGGTAGAATGGATAAAGAAAATAAATGCGTTAAAACCTTCTGACAGGATGAACCGTATTTGGGAATATGCCTTAGTGGGTGAGAGCGTTTTCTATTCTTTAAGCGAAAGTGGTGCAACGATTACTGATATTTGCGATTATTGTAAAGTGACGTATGCTGTAGCCACAGGCAATTTGTTTGAATGATGTTACACATTAACCATTATCACGTTTGATGTTAATGCTGGTTGTGGGAGGATGGGGCACGGAGACCCCGTCCTCCAGCAACCAAAAACTGCATAAATATGCAAAACGATGATGTGGTGGTCAGAAAACGCTTCCTTTCTGTATGTTTATGCAATAAAATGAACATTTATGCAATCTACTATATACATCTATTCAAATCTATCGTTGATAATATGTTGTGGTAAGAACACATTTTGAGTAACGCCATCTTTTGCTGGGCGTTTTAAGAAGAGAACATACACCACCTCGCGACCTTTTATAAAAGGACACTGCTTTGAACGCTCTTTCAAATTTTCAAGCAACCGTTCGGCATATTCTCCTTCGGTCCACTTACACTCGCCTATCAACACTTTCTTTTTATCTTCCGATTCGGCCACCACATCCAGTTCTACACTCTTATCACGTGCCACGTTGCCCCACCATCTTGAGGCTACATTCCATACCGTGCCGTTAATCATATTACCACTAACGGTATGTCGACATAGTATTTCCCACCTTTCGGCCACAAACTCAGAGAAGCTCGACTGTATCATCTTGCATACCATCTCTGTACGTCCTAACGCTATCAATGAGCGATTGGGAACAACATAATGATAGAAGAAGCTCATAAATGGGTCGGCCACACGATAAATGCTGCGTTTGGTGCTTCGAACACTTTCAGCAAAAGGAATCTCTCTATCTAAAAAGCCTAATGTTATCAACTTGGCTAAGGGTCGACTTAATTCGGTGGATGGTTTTGCCATTCTGCCTGCTATCTCTGATAATCTGTTTACCCCATTTCCCACTAAGGATAGCAACGTTGAAGAAAGGGTGGTTTGTGTTAAGTCGTCCATAAAAAGTCTGTTGGGCTCTTCATACAGGGTGCCATTCACATCAAGGATATGATATTTAATCGTATCGGTTAAGGAGTCTTCTTTTTCTCTTAATTCCCAATAACGTGGTACGCCACCCCATACTGCATACTCTTCTATCGTTGACACGGCATCGGTTTGCAACACCTCTTGAAGATATTTGATGTTAATAGGCATTAAGTGAATAATGGTGTCGGCTCGGCCATACAAGGGCTCAGCTGCATCAAGCACCAATCCTTGCATCATCTGCTGTGAGGAACCACAAAGCAAGATGGTATACTTTAACGATTTTGTATCAATGAGTTTTTGAAGGATTGAGGGCAAGGTGCTATCTTCTTTGACGATAAACGGAAACTCGTCAATGCACAGACAGAAGTGTTTTTGCGTTCGGTAGTTTAATTGAAGAAATAGCGACTCAAAATCAGGATATTCCACTTTGTCAAAACCGTCAAAGTGAAAACTAAGAGCCTTGGCCAGTAACCTACGTTGCTGCCCTGCATCGGTATTGTCGGCCATAAAATAGACATCATCTTGCTCAAGAACTTTTTTTATCAATGTCGATTTCCCGAGTCGGCGGCGTCCATATACAACAACTAAAGCCGAGGGGTTATCACTATGAATGGCCTTATGTAATCTTCTTTGTTCTTCAATTCTATCTACAAATTTCATATCAGCAATTGTATTATAGATTAAAAGCAGTTATTATGTTTTGCAAAAATAATGTTTTCAAAACATAATATCAAACAAAGGCGCTTATAATTGTGTTTATTTAACTATTCAACACGTATAAACGTTCTATTATCAATGTGTTGGCGCTGTTGTATCATAGTAGGACGGGGTGTTGTTAAGTGAAGAGTGAAGAACGAAGAATTCATGTGTGAAGAACGAATAGTGACGAATTCATGTGATGGGCGAGGCTAATCATAGTAGGACGGTGGTCTCCGTGCCCCGTCCTCCAACAACCAAATAAACAGCCCCACCCCCGTCCCCTCCCCGTCGGAGAGGGGAGTGAATACCCCTGCTTCTTGTGGGAGGACGGGGCGCGGAGGCCACCGTCCTACTTGAGTTTGCAAAAGTCTAATGAGTTGTTACCTCATGTTTTATGTTAACGTTGGTTGTGGGAGGACGGGGCACGGAGGCCACCGTCCTACTATAGTTAGCAAGGCCATTCACTCCCCTCCATAAGGGGAGGGGAAAGCCGTGCCCCGCACGGCGCGGGGGGGCTCCTGCTTGGTGGTGGGGCTTCTGCTTGGTGGAGGGGCTTCTACTTCATCATCATCTTCCAACTCATGCGTCCCGACTTCAGCACATAAACGCCGGGTGCGGGAGCTGTCACCTGTCCGATGCCCGTAGCCACACACTGGCCAGCGGTGTTATACAGCGCGAGTTGTGCGCCGTTGAGGGTGAACGTGCGGCCATTGATGCCGAGTCCGCCTACCGTTGCCTGTCCTATGCCCGTAGCAATCTGACCATAGATGTAGGTTGTTGATCTCTCGTTTTGATAATAACTATTCTTGTTATATGACGTTTCGCACAGCACATTGTCGTAATCGTCATACTTATAGGTTTCCGATGTTGTTTCTTCGCCAGGATAGCTTTTATCCTTCACATAGTAATATGTGTTTTTTTCTAACAGTAGGCCTTTATCGTTTATCTTCCATGTACTCCATATGTCATTCTCGGTAACGCCTTCGTCGTTTATCTTCATATCCTTGTAGGTAAGCTGTTTACCATCTTCTGACAGTTCATAGCCTTTCTCTATTTTTGTCTTCCAACTTTTGGTAGCGGTATCCCATATATACTCTCTGCTCATTTTTAGATTGCCTTTTAAACATGGTGTTTCTTCAGACAAATAGTTATTAGTCGAAAGGGGGTCGAAATGGCGGAAGAGATTGTCTCGCACTGTGTTATATTTAAATTCGGCTTCGGGATAGTTCCATCTACTATAGCCACTTTTTCCTACCCAATCGTTCTGGTCGCTGTCCCAATGATAGAAATAAGAATCTGATCCCTCAGGCAATGCTTTGTACACACTTTTACTATAAGGCACCTGGCTACCATCTGCCATTACTTTATAATTAATCTGTTTTACAAAACCATCGGCCATATCTTCATAGGTGTAGATAGTGCCTTTGTCAAAGTTCCACTGGTTAGCATCACGGTCGTATTTGTACGACAGTGTTTTACTATCTTTCCCATTGTTCAGTTTTTCTTCTACAGTTTTAGTAGTAGGATACTTAGTTTGGTCTGTATCATATTTATATGAGATATCGGTGGTTACGTTACCATCTACAATATATTCACGTGTACTATAAATTGAAGTTGTATTATCATTGTTTATATATATTACATCACTTGTAACTCCTTTTTCGTTGTAAGTAAACTGATAATAATCTTTATAAGTGTCGTCTGGCTCATACATCCTGTTTTCCTTCACTCGGCCTTGCTCATCGCTTAATAATAGGAAACGGCCTTGGCCGATGAAAACGCTGTTGTTGACGAAGGGTTTCCAACCCTCGCCCTCCTTTTCCTCTAACAGACATATAAAGCGATTATTACTATATTCAAACCCCTTACGGTTCATACGTACAATACGTACCAACTTTTGCTTCTGCTCGTCATACACAAATATCTTGTCACAATTGTCGTTGTCAGCTGTGTTTACGTTAAAAGAAGCAGTGTAGGTGCCATCGGGTGACTTTTCAAGGTTCATCTTTACCTCTTTGTCCTCATCGGTGGTATAGGTTATCGTTGTCTCGTTTGTGCCTCGTGTGAGGAGTGCGTTGGGTGCGAGCCAGATGTTTTCGGTGGTTTCTTTGTTAGGATAAGTAACATACTGATAGCGGTTGCCGTTTTCGTAGGTCATGGGCAAACCATAATATACGTTTGCTGAAGCCTTATATTCGTAGCTGCGGCTGTAGGTGATGACACCGTTTTCCATCCGTGGTCCAGACAATACCACGGTAAACATGTTTGTGGCCGCATCTTTGGTTACGTCAACCTTAACGCCCGATATATCAACGAGTTTTCCATCTTTATCATACTGTTGGTACAGTTTTCCTTTTGTTGTGCCATCATTGAAGAAAGAATAGAGGTTATGCTGATAGAGGTAAATGTGGTTGTCTTTGTCTTTCTTATAAAATTTCTCGGTGAACAGGAGCTGGGCGGGGTCGTAGTCTAACGATATCTGCTCATAGTCTCTCTGTTTTATAGAAGAGTGACCAATATAGCAATTGGCATCTTTCAGCCATACCGATTTGTCGATATACGACAATCTATCATTCGTTATATCATATTCGCGACGTTCGCAAAGAAATCCCTTGGGGTCGCTGTCGTATTCATAAAAATATTCGGTTTTGGGCTTTAAGATCATCTTGTCATAGTCGCCAAAAGCTACGCCATCAGGATATGCCAAAGCGTATATAGTTTTTTTCTCTACCTTATTGTCTGCGTTATAAGCATAATCAATGCGGCTTTCATAATGTTTTTCTCCAGCATTGTTTAGGTTATAGGTGGCTACCTTTGTAGCGTAACCCACGCTGTTCAATTCAAAATCGTAATAATAATAATCCTCTCCATCTTGGGTCTGTTTCACGGGCCAGCCATTCTTATCATAGACATACTCTCGATAACCAGACGATGTAGAAGTGCCTTTGTCGTTGATAAGAACTGCCTTACTTTCTTCTTTCAACAAACGCGTGTTTGAAGGTTGCTGTGCCAAGCAAGATGCCGACACGGCCATGCATAATGCAATGAGTAAATGTTTCTTCATAAAGTTTTATTTTATTAAATTGTTGGCGAATAGGGGTTTTCTGTGTGGCGCGTGTTGATGTTCGTGTGTGCCACCACGTTTCTTATTCTGGGTTGACTTTTTGTTTTTGGTTATGTATTTTGTTTTTGGTTATGTATTTTGTTCTTGGTTATGTTTTATTCTTGGTTTGATATTCTTATTCTTTACTCTTATTCTTGTTTAGATGTTTTTATTCTTGCATGATAGGTTTATTCTTGCATGATTGTTTTTATTCTTATATCATAATAACATCTTCAACATTGGCAAATTTACTATTTTTTCTTTAACGATACACAAATAGTAACCACTTTTTGTAAAAAAAAAAGTAGGACGAGGGCCTCCTGTTTTATAATAACAACGCCAAGTATAATGAGGAGGTTGAGTATCTAAAAGTAGGACAGGGGTCTCCGTGCCCCGTCCTCCAGCACCCAATTGAGTTATACAAAGACCGCCACCTGGGAGTTATACAAAGACCGCCACCTATGATGGAGCAAGCAAGAACCAATAAAAATAGCTCGTTCCAAAAGGTGACGGTCTGTAGTAGTTAGAATCTTTCGTGCTACAAATATAGTGCTTTTCAAGAAAAAGGGCATAACTTTTTTACCCATTAGGTGTAGCTTTCCTATCATTTAGGTGTAGCTTTCCTATGGGTAACAGACTTATTATGCCAAGTTTTTGCTTAACAGTATGATGAAAATACGGCCAGTGCCGAATAGAGCGGATAGTTTGTCATCCAGTCTTGTTCGCGATAGGGCGACATTGACAATCTAATGCCATGCAAACCGCTGTTACGTTCAACAAATGAATGTAAACTTTTAGCTTTTAGGTTCTCTTCAGCCTTTACCTCTACGGGTAAAATGTCGGTGCCCCGCTGAACGAGGAAGTCAAGTTCGCCACGCGAATTGTCGGCCGACCAATAATACACCGATAGGTTGTCGTTGGTTATGAGCTGCTGAAGAACATATTGCTCGGTAAGAGCCCCCTTGAAGTCGGTGAATAATGCCGACCCCTCAAGCAAGCTCTGTACAGGTACATTGCTCATGGCCCCCATCAGGCCCACGTCAGAAAGGTATATCTTAAAAGCCGAGAAGTCTTCATAAGCGGCCAGTGGTAGCATGCCTTTCTTACAGCGGTTTACTTTATATATTAGTCCGGCATCTTTCAGCCATTCAATGGCAAGCTCAAAATCTTTAGCGCGAGCGCCCTCTCTCACCATGCCATACACAAACTTGCGGTTCTCTTTTGCCAGCTGAGCGGGTATCGACCTCCAAACCATGCGTATGCGTGGAACCTCTGCGGTGGGAGCATGTTTTGAGAAGTCGCGCTCATACGATTCTAAGATGCCTTTCTGCACCGCGCGCACAGCCTCTATGGTGCCTGACGATACATAGGTAGCCACAACCCCTGGCATGCCACCTATATAATAATATTGTCGCAACCGTTCTTCATATTTTGCCTTAAACATGGTTACTGTGGGCCAATCGGTTTTTTTCAATAATGCCACCATTTGTGTTTCGCCCACAGCGTCAAGAAACTCGAAGAACGAGAGAGGGTAGAGGTTCATAAAGTCGACCTTTCCAACGGGGAACGAGTCGTTATGATGCATGGCAATGCCCAACAGCGATCCAGCTGCCATTACATGATATTGTGGCGCTTTTTCTCTGAAATATTTTAATGCAGTGATGCCACGCGAAGCCTCTTGTATCTCGTCAAGAATGATGAGCGTCTCGGTGTCGACATTTACTCCTGTTGCCAAGCCAATGCTTGTAAGGATGCGTTCAATGTCGAAATCGTTGTCGAAAAGATGACGCAGCATTTCGTTATCTTCAAAGTTTACGTAGGCACACTTGCTATATGCCTCTTTTGCAAACGCTTGCATGAGCCATGTCTTTCCTACTTGTCGAGCGCCTTGAACGATAAGAGGCTTACGGTCAGCGCTCTCTTTCCATCTGTACAATTGTTCTATAGCCGTTCTTCTCATACCATTTTTGCTGTTTTTGTTTCTTTGAAGTGAATAGCTTCTAACTTTTGCTTATACTCTCCTTGCAAAGATAGCATCTTTTCATCAACAAAACAATTATTCGAACTAAAAAGTGTAGTGTTTCACAATTATTCGAACTAAAAAGTGTTGTGTTTCACAATTATTCGAACTAAAAAGTGTTGCATTTCACAATTATTCGAACTAAAAAGTGTGCGTGCCGTTGTTTTCTCGCCATACTGTGGGTGTGCATCCCTCCTTTATTTTGAAGATGCGGTACAGCTGTGTGCGCGATGAGAAGCCACACTCTACCGAGATAACATCGTTGTTATAATTAGGAAACTGCAGCATCATGGCCTTGGCTGCCTGAAACCTTATATCGCTGAGCCATACTCGGAAGGTGGCGTGTTGGTATTGGTCGAAATAGGCGGTCAGTTCGTTCCTGGGCACCATGATGTCTCGCGAGAGCGACATCATATTGGCCGACGAGTCTTTATATCCCATCTTGTCGCACCACTCGTTCAGGCGGTGTGCTATCTCGTTGGCACGATTGTGGTCGATGGTTTGGTTAGCCTCGGTGGTAGCGGCCGTGCTGGTGGCAGGGTTTGAGTCGATGGTAAGGCTTAAGTCGTCGGTTTGTTCGTCTTCATCCACAGCCTCGTCTAACAGTTCTTCCGTAGGGCTATAGTTGCTGCCCAATGCTATAAACGTAACGTTGAAGAACAGCAACGCGAAGAGCCCTACCGGAGCCAAAAAATATAGGGCGGGGGTGAAGAGGATGCAGGCCGGAAGGGCCAGAGCCGAACAGCATAAGATAAGGACGCTGGCACGCGAATGGCGCACGTAAGGCAGCATATCGGTGCCCGACATGGTTTCGAGCAGCTTGCGGCGCTTCGTCATGGCTTGCAGCACGGTACATACAAGGTAGACGGTGCTCGCCACATAAAATAACAGCATAACGTATAGCCACGGACCAATATGGTTGCTGCCCGAAAGACATCGGCCCACGGCATAGGTGCCTATGATGGTGGCGTAGAGCAAGGCGCTGATAAGGTTCATGCGGCGTAGGCGGCTATGTGTGGCCTCGATGTTATAAATGCTCATCGTTATGAGCGTGAAGCAAGGCATATAGATAAGCATATTTACCACGGCCCCCAGGTCGTCGCTCGAGGCGCGCAGCCCCAGCTTCATTTGCAGCAGATATTGTGCGGCCAGCCCCATGATGCCCGACACCAGCATCCAGCGCGACCGTTCATATTTTTTGTTCTTCCAGCGGGTGTGCAAGGCGCTCAGTGCAACAAAGGCGGCATTGATCATCATAAAGATGAGGCAGGTATATTGTAAAAGGTATAATGCATCCATTTTTGTCGTATATAGGTTGTATATGTATGATTGCATAGTGGCTAAAGGCCGACACAAAATTATAAATTAATTGGGAAACCACAATACGATTGAACCACAAAAACATAAAAAGTAGCCCCTCCTTCTGTATATTTGTGCAATTTTACACTCCTTTTGATGCGTTTTCTGAAACCCATCAAATTACAGTCTGAAAGCATTGGTTTTAGGTCGTGAAAGCATGGGTTTCAGGGCCTGAACTCAAGGGTTTCACAGCCTAAAACCCATGCTTTTGCAAATGAGAAGTATCAACTTTGAAAACTGTAAGCAATGGCTATCGATTTGCTTACAGATTAAAACATTTTTTACCTTTATTAAGTTAAAAATCGCCACATCATCGTTTTGCATATTTATGCAGTTTTTGGTTGCTGGAGGACGGGGCACGGAGACCGAGGGCACTGAAAAAGTCCTTAGCAACATCTTTTAATATTTACCATCTGTACATA
>OHKP01000080.1_pt1 | contig 64875 bp, 51 predicted proteins | sample 1568861 | NCBI WGS metagenome assembly OHKP01 (sample SAMEA3879524, study PRJEB24766) | human gut metagenome | biome: human-associated habitat; feature: feces | place: USA | collected 1985/1987 | reverse complement strand
GGCGCTGCACGCCTCAACCCTGGGCTATGAAATCGCAACTCCTACAGAGTTGCCAGGGGTGTATACCATCCACAATGGGCTACTTGTATCGCTGCCATAGGCATAGGCGCTTCGCACCTCAACCCTGGGCTATGAAATCGCAACTCCTACAGAGTTGCCAGGGGTGCGCACCATCCACAATGGGCTACTTGTATTACTGCCGATGGAGCTGCGCCATCGGCGAATTGTGTTCCGTCATGTCCTAACCGTCCTTGGCGGCTCGTGACGGTTGTCACGGGCTCACGTGCCGCTTGTTACGTAAGCCCGTATCATAAGGCACGTGACCACGTATCATCCGTCACGAACCACCAATGTGACCGTCCACGACGGCGGGCGTTATGGCGGCGGGCGTGGCGTGGCTATCGATGGTGATGGAGGCCACATATAAGCTGGAGGCGGGGCATGAAATAGAGAAATCGGGACTTGCAATGATTACGGCAAGCCCCGAAATAGTGGTATCAAACCACGAAATAATAAATAAAGACATCGCCAGACAGTTGGCTGCTATGGGCGGCAGATATACTTAGACCGACGCCAATGCGGGAGCAGAGGACGCCAACGCGGGAGCAGAGGACGCCAACGCGGCGACGGAGGAAATAGAAAAATCCCGGACAACTGCCTGTTGCCCGGGACTGATGCTTGTAACCGTTATGGCGCGGAGAGACGCCTACTTCTTCTCTGCCATCTTCCACTCGATGACGAAGGCGATGAGCAAGCCCGCGCCGCCGCCTATGGCTGCCGTAAGCCAGAGGATGAGCATGGAGGCGCCTGCCACGTTGGCAAGAACGGCTGCAGCACCCGTGAAGAGCAGCAGCAGACCCAGGCGCAGGGTGGCGAACGAGAGAGTGTGACGGCGCCCGGTCTCCTCGAGCAGCAGGCGTGCCGTGTCGCAGTCCACACCGCCGCTGATGATTTCGCTACGCAGTCTGAAAGCGTTGCGTTTCATGTCTACAAGGTAGTAGACCAGACCGATAATCAACGTGAGGGGGACGGAGAACACCATAATGATGCTGACGATTTGTTTTAAATCCATAATGCTTAATGTGTTAATGTTGTTAATACTGTTGTTGTCATTGCTTTACCTAAAGACCGGCATGCAGACAAATTATTACACTCTGGTGACAGAAAAATCGCAGATGACGCGGACGACAGCCACGAGGGTAGTCACTGCCGCCACTGCCATAGACACGGCGACGACGGGAGTGGACGCCGAAGTTACACTGTCCGACAAGACGCCGACGACAAAGACCAGCAGCGGCATGCCAAAGGCAAAAGCCACCACGCGCGCCCAACGGCGCAGCAGGGTGCGGCGTGCCGAGCGTCTTACCTCGGTCATCACCCTGGTGTTGATATCCGAGAGCAGCATCTGGCGCTCTACCGCCTCGCTGATGAGGCGGTCAAACTCTTGTTCATTCATCTTCTCCATGTTCCAGTTGTTTCTTTAATCGTTGACGTATACGGTTGAGCCGCACCAGCACATTGGCCTGGGTGAGACTGAGCCTGGCGGCTATCTCGGCGGTGGTCTGGTGGCGGTAGTAATGCAGCTGCACGATGCTCCTGTCGGGCTCGCCCAACTGCGAGACAGCCTGCTCCATGCGCTGCAGGCGGCGTTCGTGCTCGGGGGAATAGTCTTCGTAGGGCACATCGTGGTCCAACTGACCGGCACGACGGCGGCGGGCGGTGTCGAGATGGGTCAGCGACAGGCGCACGGCAATCATGGCGAGCCACGGCGCGATGGAGTCGTCGCCATGCCAGTCGGCAAGCCGGGTATAGGCGCGCACAAAGGTCTGCTGGGCGATCTCGGCAGCCAGGTCACGACATCGCACCACGCCCATGGCCTTGGCAAAGACCAGGGCCGAATGTCGGCTCACGATATCGCTGTAAGCCTGGGTCTTGCCACCCAGCACGAGCGTCACCAGTTGTCTGTCGGTCATCTCTGTTTTCATTGTCTTTTTCTTACAAGACGACGGCGGGGCGCTATTATTACACCCCATGCCCATATTTTTTCTCTGACGGGGCGCTGCCCTAACCTCCTCCGTGGCTGAGGCAAAGAAAAAGCCACCGCCTGCCCTACTGCTCTCTACAGGATGGCTGGCGGTGGCCCGATGGTATATCAGCGTGGGGCTTTACTTCACATTGCCCACCTTGACGAGATACTCGGCTATCTGCACGGCATTGAGCGCGGCGCCCTTGCGTATCTGGTCGCCGGTAAGCCAGAGAGTGATGCCATGGTCGTCGGCCAGGTCGCGGCGCACGCGGCCTACGAAGACATCGTCCTTGCCCGCACTCTCAAGCGGCATGGGATAAACATAGTGCTGGGGGTCGTCCTCGAGGGTGCAACCGGGAGCTGCAGCGATGGCAGAGCGCACCTCGTCGACGGTGAGCGGACGCTCGGTCTCTATCCACACAGACTCGGAGTGGGAGCGGAGCGAAGAGACGCGCACACAGGTGGCGCTGGTGCGCACGTCGCTGTGCATGATCTTGCGGGTCTCATGATACATCTTCATCTCCTCCTTGGTATAGTCGTTGTCGGTCATCACGTCAATCTGTGGAATGACGTTGTAGGCCAGCTGATGGGGAAACTTGTTGATGGTCTTTACCTTGCCCTCGGTGAGAACCTCACGGTACTGCTGCTCGAGTTCGGCCATGGCTGCGGCACCTGCACCGCTGGCGCTCTGGTAAGAAGAGACATGGACACGGCGGATGTGGCTGAGCTTCTCGATGGGCTGCAGCACTACGACCATCATGATGGTGGTGCAGTTGGGGTTGGCGATGATGCCACGGGGGCGGTTGAGGGCGTCCTCGGGATTGACCTCGGGCACTACCAGTGGCACGTCCTCGTCCATGCGGAAGGCGCTGGAATTGTCAATCATCACCGTGCCGTGCTTGGTGATGGTCTCGGCAAACTCCTTGGAAGTGCCGCCACCGGCAGAAACGAAGGCTATATCTATATCGCGGAAGTCGTCGTTGTGCTGGAGCAGCTGGACTTCGTACTCTTTACCTTTGAAAGCGTATTTGGTACCTGCGCTGCGCTTGGAGCCAAACAGTACCAGCTCATCGATGGGAAACTCTCTCTCTGCGAGAATACGAAGAAACTCTTGTCCAACGGCGCCACTCGCGCCCACAATTGCTACTTTCATTTTGTTTATTTCTTATTGATTATCTGTTATCGTGTGCAAAATTACAACATTTGGGGCACTTATCAGTTAATTTTTAGGGATTTTATCATCAAATGTGACATTTTTTTCGGACCTTTGCAGTAGATTTATACGTCACAGAGAGCTATGCCCGATTTATCCCAATATTTCCCCATAACCGACCCGACAATCATATTCTTTGTCGTGCTGCTCATCATCCTCTTTGCGCCAATCATCATGGGCAAGTTGCGTATTCCCCACATCATCGGCATGGTGCTGGCGGGTATGGCGATAGGCAGCTACGGTCTGAATATACTCTCGCGCGACGCCTCTTTCGAGCTCTTCGGCAAGGTGGGCATGTACTACATCATGTTCCTCGCCGCCCTGGAGATGGATATGGAGGGTGTGAAGCGTACGAAGGGTCAGATGGGTATCTACGGCATACTCACCTTTATCCTGCCGGCACTGCTCACGGGTGGCGCTGCGCGCTGGATACTGGGTTATCCGGCGCAGACCTGTCTGCTGCTGGGCTGTCTGATGGCTTCAAACACGCTGGTGGCATACCCCATCGTGGGACGTTATGGTCTGCAGCGCAAACCGAGTGTGGCGCTGAGCGTGGGGTCGTCGATGCTGTCGCTCTTCATGGCGCTCATGGCGCTGGCAGCCATCGTGGGCATACACCAGGGCGACAGCGGCATAGGGTTCTGGGCTCTGTTTGCCGCCAAGACCGTGGCGCTCTGCCTGTTTATGAGTATGGTGATACCGAGGCTGACGCGCTGCTTTCTGCGCCGGTACAGCGACTCGGTGATGCAGTTTATCTTTGTGCTCGCCATACTCTTCATGAGTGCCGTGCTGTCGGGGTTGGCTGGGCTTGAAGGCATCCTCGGCGCATTCCTTGCCGGACTGATACTCAACAGATACATACCCCGCCTGTCGCCGCTGATGAACCGCATCGAGTTTATCGGCAACGCCCTGTTTATCCCCTACTTCCTGATAGGTGTGGGCATGCTCATCAACGTGAGACTGCTCTTCACCGGAGGGCAAATCATCTGGGTGGCAGCGGTGATTACCATCTTTGGCACGCTGGGCAAGGCACTGGCAGCCTACATCTCATCGGTGGCACTGCGGCTGCCGTGGACATCGGGCAACATGATGTTTGGTCTCACCTCGGCACATGCCGCCGGAGCCATAGCCATACTGATGACAGGCATGAAGCTGACCACGCCCGGAGGCGTATCGATGATAGACGACACGCTGCTCAACGGCGTGGTGCTGATGATACTCTTCACCTGCGTCATCTCGACCATCGTCACCGACAGGGCGGCGCAGCAGATAGTGTTCCGCGACAAGGAGTATGCGCCCAAGAACCACAGCAAGGACAACGAGAAGATCCTGGTGCCGGTGAAATATCCCGAGTATGCCGACCAGCTGATGTCAATGGCCTTCATGATGCGCAACCCCAAGCTGAAGACGCCCATCGTGGGCCTCAACGTGGTCTACGACGACGCCGACCTGATGCAGAACCAGGAAGAGGGGCAGAAGCTGCTGGAACATCTGGTGCGCCATGCCGCATCGGCAGACGTGCAGATGGAGACTCAGGTGCGCATAGCCGCCAACATAGCCAACGGCATCAAGCATGCCTTCAAGGAGTTTCAGGCTTCGGAGATACTCATAGGCATGCACATGCACGCCGACAAGTCCAACAAGTTCTGGGGAAACTTCCACCAGAGTCTCTTCAACGGACTCAACTGCCAGATTATCATGGCGCGCCTCAACCAGCCGCTCTCCACGCTGCGCCGCATACAGGTGGCTGTGCCGTCGAGAGCCCAGTATGAGCCTGGATTCTATCGATGGATGGAACGACTGGCCCGTATGGCTGAGAACCTGGAATGTCGCATCACCTACCACGCCCGCGAAGACACCATGGCACTGATTACCGAATGGGTGCGCAACCAGCATCCCGCGCTCAGGGCCGAATACATAAGCATGAACCACTGGAACCAGTTGCCGCATCTGGCTACGACGATTGCCGACGACCACCTGTTTGTGGTGGTGACAGCCCGCAAGGGCACGGTGTCGTACAAGTCGGCGCAGGAGAAGCTGCCCTACGAGATAGAGCACTACTTCAACGGCACCAACCTGATGATAATCTTCCCCGACCAGTATGGAGGCACCATGGACGAGATGACCTTCGCCCAGCCACAGCACACGGAGGAAGACAGCGCTTATGACATGATACACAACTGGATAGCCAAGCACTGGCGTCACAAGAACTAAGACAGACACTATGATAGATATCAAAGGCATAACCAAGAGTTTCGGCTCGCTGCAGGTGCTCAAGGGCATAGACCTGCACATCGACAAGGGCGAGATACTGAGTATCGTCGGCCCAAGCGGTGCCGGCAAGACCACACTGCTGCAGATAATAGGCACACTGGACAAGCCCGATGGCGGACAGGTGTGCATCGACGGCGTAGAGGTAAGCCGGCTGAAGTCGAACAAACTGAGCGATTTTCGCAACCGTCATATCGGTTTCGTGTTCCAGTTTCATCAGCTTCTGCCCGAATTTACCGCCATCGAAAACATCATGATTCCCGCCCTCATCGCCGGAACCGGCAAGAGCGAGGCTCGCGAGAAAGCCATGCAGCTGCTGCAGTTTATGGGACTCGAAGAGCGGGCACAGCACAAGCCCGCCCAACTCTCAGGAGGTGAAAAGCAGCGCATCGCCGTGGCAAGGGCGCTCGTCAACGACCCCGACGTGATACTGGCCGACGAACCCAGCGGCTCGCTCGACAGCAAGAACAAGCAGGAGCTGCACCAGCTCTTCTTCGACCTGCGCGAGAAGATGGGCCAGACCTTCGTCATCGTGACCCACGACGAACAGCTGGCTGCCATCACCGACCGCACCATCCACCTGAAGGACGGCATGATCATCCACACCGAAACACCAAATCAAGAAGACAATGGAGAAGATACAACTGGGAGCATATAACCTGCTGAAAATAGTGAAAGAGGTAGACTTCGGACTCTACCTCGACGGAGGCGATGAGGGCGAGATACTGCTGCCCAAGCGCTATGTACCCAAAGATTATAAGATAGGTGACGAACTCGACGTGTTTCTGTACCTCGACCAGGACGAACGCCTCGTGGCTACCACCGAGCACCCGCTGGCCAAGCCGGGCGACTTTGCCTACCTCGAGTGCTCGTGGGTGAACGAATACGGCGCCTTCCTCAACTGGGGCCTGATGAAAGACCTCTTCTGCCCCTTCCGCGAACAGAAACGCCGCATGGAGATAGGTTCGTCGTACATCGTCTATGTGACCATCGACGAAGAGAGCTACCGCATTATGGCTACGGCGAAGGTGGAGAAATACCTCAACAAGGAAAAGCCCACATACAACGCCGGCGACGAGGTAGACATCATGATATGGCAGAAGACCGACCTGGGCTTCAAGGTCATCATCGACAACCAGTATGCCGGCCTCATCTACCGCGACCAGATATTCAAGCACGTGCAGACGGGCGACCGCATGAAGGCTTACATCGCCTGCGTGCGCCCCGACGGCAAGATAGACCTCACACTGCAGCCCACAGGCCGCCAGCAGACACTCGACTTCTCGGAGACGCTGCTCAACTGGCTGCAACAGCACGACGGCTACTGCGAACTGGGCGACAAGAGCGATGCCGAGGAGATAAAGGCACGCTTTGAGGTAAGCAAGAAGGTCTATAAGAAGGCCATCGGCGACCTCTACCGACGCAGACTCATCGTCATGGAGGACGGAGGCATACGCCTGATAGACAAAGTATGAAAACAAGATGAGGAAGCTATTGTCCTTTATCCTTTTATCTACCTTCACCTGTTATATCTATGCCCAAAGGGATTTCAGAGAGAAACAGAGGGTTAGCAACTCTGTCCTTTTCACTATCGAGACACATGACGGCAAGAGATACCTAACAAGTGATGCGTTATTTCATTCTTCAGAGATAACCTATATGGGCTGGCTGAAAGTAGAAGAGAAATACAAGAGAATGGGAGTAAAGACAATGATACTATTCAAACTTCCTGCCGATGTAAAAGCAATGGCATGGAAGGACTTTATAAGGCGTAAAGGTATCACTATACATAAGAATGACACCGTTTACTACCAGTCTCTTCCCATCGGGACGTTATACGAACCACTTCTCAGCCCCGACTATATAACAGGCATCAAGAGAAACGGCCATCGAGTAGATATTGTCTATAAGCAAAAAATGAATCGCAAGCCGTCTTGGGCAACTGAGAAGGCAAGAGATAGCGTCTATAAAGTACGGGCACAACGCCAACGAGCAACAGGAATAACAGATAGAAAGGCAAGGCGCGCTTCGAGGTGAGCAAGAAGGTCTATAAGAAGGCCATCGGCGGCCTCTACCGACGCAGACTCATCGTCATGGAGGACGGAGGCATAAGACTCGTAGCGCAAAAAGACTGAGATTGTGGCAGCTGTAAACAAAATAATCGGCAAAATGCTTGGCAGTTAGCGCAAAAAGCAGTACCTTTGCACCGCAATTTCGGAAAATCCGATGCATTCGAAGGCGTGGCCGGTTGTGATTAAGGCCAGCAGGCGCCCGATGGATGTAATAGCACGACAATTAATCAACTTAAAATCATGTATTTAGACAAAGCTAAGAAAGAAGAGATCTTCGCACAGTATGGTAATGACGCCAAGAACACTGGTTCTGCCGAGAGCCAGATTGCTCTGTTCACCTATCGTATCGCTCACCTCACTGAGCACGTAAAGCAGAACCGCAAGGACTTCGTTACCACCCGCTCACTGACTCAGCTCGTAGGTAAGCGTCGCGCGCTGCTCGACTATCTCTATCGCATCGACATCAACCGCTACCGCGCCATCATCAAGGCTCTCGGTCTGCGTAAGTAATCGCAACGCAACGGTTGGTCGAAAGACCCATACAAGGATGCCCGTCCGCAAGGATGGGCATCCTTTTTTGTTGTACCTCTGTCTGGCACAAAAAGAAACTGTGCCAAGCTATCGACAGGATAGCTTGACACAGCTTGGGATTGCAGCCGGCAGGATGGCCTCGCCGCCGGCAGTCTGACGGGCAAGAGCCGCGACAGACGCAGTCTATAGGATGCCTATGGTGAGGCTGTTACTCCTTGTTGGCACGCTTACGCTCGAGATGGTCGAGCAGCACCTTGCGCATACGCATGCTCTTGGGTGTCACCTCGACATACTCGTCGCCCTTGATATACTCCAGACACTCCTCGAGGCTCATCACCACCTTGGGGATGACACGGGCCTTCTCGTCGCTACCGCTGGCGCGGACGTTGGTGAGCTGCTTGGCCTTGGTGACATTGATGACCAGGTCGTTGTCATGGACGTGCTCGCCCACAACCTCGCCGGCATATACCTCCTCGCCCGGATCGATGAAGAACTTGCCACGGTCCTGCAGCTTGTCAATCGAATAGGCGTAGGCGGTGCCCGTCTCAAGGGCTATCATCGAACCATTGGTACGACGAATGATCTCGCCCTTGTACGGCTGATACTCCTTATAACGGTGGGCCATGATGGCCTCGCCTTGAGAGGCGGTGAGCACATTGGTACGCAGACCAATGATACCGCGGGAGGGTATCTCAAACTGTATGTTGACGCGGTCGCCCTCGGTATCCATACCCACGAGCTCGCCCTTGCGACGAGTAACCATGTCAATCATCTTGCTGGAGAAGTCCTGGGGCACATTGATGGTGAGCTCCTCAATGGGCTCGCACTTCTGGCCGTCTATCTCCTTGTAGATTACCTGTGGCTGACCCACCTGGAGCTCGTAGCCCTCGCGGCGCATGGTCTCGATGAGCACAGAGAGGTGGAGCACACCACGGCCGCTGACAATCCAGCGGTCGGTACAGCCCTCGACAGGAACGACGCGGAGCGCGAGGTTCTTCTCCAGTTCCTTCTGCAGTCGGTCGTTGATATGGCGCGAGGTGCAGAACTTGCCCTCACGGCCGAAGAAAGGACTATCGTTGATGGTGAAGAGCATACTCATCGTAGGCTCATCGATGGCGATGGGTGGCAGAGGCTCGGGGTTCTCGAAGTCGGCAATGGTGTCGCCAATCTCGAAACGCTCGAGACCGATAACTGCACAGATGTCGCCAGAGCATACCTCGGCAGTCTTCTTGTGACCCATACCCTCAAAGGTATGCAGCTCCTTGATCTTGGTCTTCTCCTTGCTGCCGTCGCGGTGACAGATAGTGATGTTCATACCATCGCGCAGCACGCCACGATGCACGCGGCCCACGGCGATACGACCCGTGTAGCTGCTATAGTCGAGCGAAGTGATAAGCATCTGGGGCGTTCCGTCCAACTGGCGTGGAGCAGGAATCTTCTCGAGTATCTCGTCGAGCAGATATTCGATATTGTCGGTAGGCTTGGTCCAGTCTGCCGACATCCAGCCGTTCTTGGCAGAACCATAAACGACAGGGAAATCGAGCTGGTCTTCGGTGGCGTTGAGGTCGCACATAAGGTCGAATACCATCTCATAGACCTGCTCGGGACGGCAGTTGGGTTTGTCTACCTTGTTGACCACCACGATGGGCTTCAAGCCCAACTGCAGCGCCTTCTGCAGCACAAATCGGGTCTGGGGCATAGGGCCCTCAAAGGCGTCGACGAGCAGCAGACAGCCGTCGGCCATATTGAGCACACGCTCTACCTCGCCACCGAAGTCGGAGTGACCCGGCGTGTCGAGGATATTTATCTTAACACCTTTCCAGTTGATAGAAACGTTTTTGGAGAGGATGGTGATACCGCGCTCACGTTCCAAATCGTTAGCATCCAACACCTCACCACTATTATCCTGGCCCTCACGGAAGAGCTTTCCGGCGAGCATCATCTTGTCGACCAGCGTGGTTTTTCCGTGGTCGACGTGTGCAATCACTGCAATATTCCTAATGTCTTGCATCAATGTTACCTTAAATTCGGATGCAAAGTTACTGAAACTATCGGACAAAAAGACATACTTGTTGAGTTTTTTGACATGACTCGCGGTAATTTATGATAATTTACTAATGTACTGAGTATTACAAGGAATGAATTGCTACAGAATACGGGCTGCCAGCACGCTCTCGCAGTTGGCAGCCCGTCGCAGAGTGGAGACCCTAAGGTCTTGGGATTATATCAGTCTATGAAGGGTTCTTCACGGTAACACCATCGACGATGACGGTAGCCTTGGTACCCTTCTTCTCGTTCCACAGCGAGTTGCCGCTGACAGAGCCGTTGTCGAATCCGGTAGCTGTGCAGTTGTTGATAACCACCTTGTAGGGAGTGCCTACGCCTGCGGGGAGAGAGCTGTCAATCTCTATGGCAGCCTTGCCTGTAACGGGAGCCGAGGCATTAAAGGTGCAGTCCTGGAATGTGGCTGTCTGGCCTGTTACGGCACCTTCGTTGTAGATGAGCACACTCTTGCCAGCGCAGCTGAAGGCGCAGCGGGTAAAGGTAATGTTAGATGAACCATAGGTCCAGATGTTGTAACTGTTGCTCGCGGTCTGCACAAACTTACAGTCTTCATATGAAGCATCAGCTGCATAAGAGAAGGGCTGGCCGGTAATCACGCAGCCTTTGTACTTCACCGTGGTAGCATGCTGGATACCTACGTAGTTGGTATTGGGCGACGCTACGGTGACATTCTCAAACGCAACATTCGTGGCAGTTACAACTGCGGGAATACTGATTGTGGTCGTAGCGGCATCGTCGCTGGAGAATACCACGCCGTCGGCAGGTGCAGTAGAGAGAGTATAGGAGTTGCCGGCTGCCAACTTTACAACGGTGTTGGGCTGAGAGGCAGCGGCAGTCATCTCGGCTTGGGTCGAAGCATGTACCATGCGGTAGGTGGTGTTGTGGTCAGGAGTGGAGAAAGTAGGGTCGACCACTACGGAGAATGTGGTAGTACCAGAGAGGATGTTGCCCACAATATTGGTGCGGTAATTGCGCTGGAGGGGCAGGTTCTGCAGACCGTTCTTGACTACGATTTCGGTGCCGGATGCTGTCTTGAAGGTAAATTCAGCCGAAGCCAGGGTCTTCTGGGTACCGTCGGTAGCGTCGTTGGGCAGAATGTAGCTCATGGAGAGATACTCGTAATCCTCCTTGGTGCCATCACCATCGGCATCGACCTTCAGGGACTCGCCAGGCTTAGCAGCATAGTCAAAGTTGACATCGGCAGCGCCAGATACCTTGCCGTCAAGCACATTCAGCGTAGTGGCTGCCTGCTTCACGGTCACCTTTGATTCGTCGAAAGTGGCGCCCGAAGCTACAGCTGCATTCCAGTCTGCTATAGTAGTACCCACATTGAGCTGGGCGAAGGGGCGCTTGAGTTCAACGGTCTGAGCGACATCGCCATTGACGGTTATCTCAACGGCATTGAAGAATGCGTCGCGACTCTCGTCATTGTTGGCGCCGCTGTAGTCGACCGCTACCTGCATGTTGTCATTCACGGTGTAAGCAGTGTTTCCGGCTTTCTGGGCCCAGAAGGCTACCTTGTAGGTCTGGCCCTTTGCCAAGGTGAGCGCTACCGTATGGCCGGAGCTGAGGTCGGTTGCAGACTCTTTAACGAGGGGCAGTGTGGCAATGGGGTCGCCATTCTTGTCAAACACACGATAGACAAGCTCATCGACGGTGGTGCCGTCACTGATAGCACGGGTAAGGGCGCCATCGGCGCTTACCTTGAACGTTACCTGGGCAAGACTGCTGTCTGCCTGCGGGACATTGTTGTCGTCCGAACACGAGTTTGCCAGCATCAGAGCGGCAAACATTCCAAAGATAGTTACTTTTTTCATTTTGTAAATAATTTAGATGATTAAGATAATTGATATATAAAACAATGTGAATTAGTTGTTCTATGGTAAGGGGAATGTCAGTAGAAGACATTGAACTCGCCGTCGTAACCGGGGTTGACACTTACGCCACCCGTGGCAGTCTGGGTGAGAAACTCGCCTCTGACGATGGTATGACGGCTGCGCTGGAGCGGCACGTTGACGGCGCGGGAGAGCGAAACCAGACGGCCCTGGCGGTCGTAGATGCCCAACTGCACGGTGACCTCGGAGGCGTGGCCGTTGACGAGCACATAGTCAAACCCCAACGAGGCTTCGTCGGCAGACAGGCGCTCCACGCGGCCGTCGCAGACCACTCCCATAATGGCGTCGGTGGGCTTGTCGGTAAATATATTATAGGTGTTGGGCGCGTAGCCGTTGTAGATGATGCGCACGGTGAACATATCCAGGTCTACGGCAGGCGTCGCGGCTCCCGTAGAAGGTTCGGTGGGCGTATGGCCGGCTATGGCTGCCGACTGCTGCTCGATAAAGAGGCGCACATCATTGGCCACAAACTCAAACTTGGCGAGCGGGCGGGTCATCTGCACGGTGACTCCGACGGGCGCCTGCTCACTGGTGCTGGTGGCGACGACAGCCTCGGCCTCACCTCTGAACGCATCGCGGTAGTCGGTGCTGCCCTGATAGGGCGTGAGGGCTCTGATGCTGGAAAAATCGGAAGCGTCGTAGAAGCCACCCACGCCGGCATCATCTTCAGAGAGGTCGGCCCACACCATGACGCGATAGCTGCCGGCAGGGGCGTCGAGGTCTATATCGGCATCATAGCCCTGGCTGACGTCGCGCCGCACGATGTATTCGCGGACGGGAATTGCCTGGGGCGCAGAGGCTTGAGGATAGAGACGGATGATGTATCTCATCGTGCCACGGGTGCGGACAGAGGTAACCTGGACGGGGGCGCCAGTGCGCGAGAGGGTGTAGTAGACCTGGGGCATATCGGTATCAAACCGCAGATGCAGACTGACCTTCGCCGTGTCGGGCACGTCGGGAAACTCATGCACTCCACATCCCACAAGGAACAGCGGCAGCACAACCAGCAGCATCCTTGCATGCAGGCAGCAGAGGCGACGGAGTATAGTGGACTGGTTTGGCATCATCATTTCCTCCCTCGTTTGAAGTCAAACACATAACAGAGCGACAGCGAAGCCTGGTCTATACCCGTGTAGGTCTTGTTCTCGGTATATGCCTTGAGGCCGTTGGGCTGGTTGTAGAACTTGTCGTGGTTGAGCGAATAGACGCCAACACCGGCAGAGAGCTCCATCTGCCAACGACGGTTGCGGCTGACGGGGAATCGCAGTCCTGCCGACACGCCACCACCGAGCGCCGGACGATGACCGCCACGGTCCTGGGTGCGGTAGCGTCCGCCAAAAGCCACATTGTAGTAAGCCATACCGAAATGGGCTCCCACAAAGAAGCCGGTATTGCAGGCTGAGGGCCAATAGCGACACTCGGGATAGAGCGAGAAGGTGCGATATTTGCGGCTGTTGCTGAAATAGTTCCATGCCGAGAAGTTCACGGGCAGAGCCACCGACCAATGAGGGGCAATATCCATCTCAATGGCGATATTGGAGATGAGAAACGCCCAAGCCACGGCATTGGTCTTGAGGATGATATGGCGCTGACAGGGAGTCTCTGCCGTCGTCGCCACAGTGTCTGCCGTGGATGGCGCTACCGTGGGAGCGGATGGCGCAGGCTCGGGCATGGGTTCGGGAGCCGGACATACGATGGTGGGAGGTGTCTCTACGCGTGCCACGTCGACCTCGGCACGTGCCATACGCATCTGGGGATAGACATCGCGCATGAGTATGGGCCAGAGTCGGCCACCCTGGGCGCGGCGCAGGAGCAGCACGCGGCGGTCTATCGTCAGCCCGCGGTGATAGGAGACCTGGGTAGAGTCGAGCGACAGGATATGCGCCATCGACGCAGTGTAGGGCGACAGCGTGGGGCTATCGAGGGTGAGGGTATCGAGCAACGACCAGCCCACACCCATATTGTCTGCCAACACGAGGGGCAACTCTGTGTCGGTATGAGCACGAAGCCATGAGGCCAGAGCCTGGGCACGGCGGTAGGCGAGACGGCGATTGGTCTGATAACTGCCTTCGGGCGACGCCATACCCGTAATCTGGACATTCAAAAGCGAAAGACTGCTGTCGCGGCGCACCGCTGACAGATAGTCGAGCATAGCCGACAGACTACAGCCGTTACTGGTATAGGCAGTATCGAGCACCGTTTTGCCCACGGGAAAGAAGACGCTGAAATGGGTGTTGACCACATGACTCTGCGACCTGGACTCTGTGACGGGCATCCAGGCGATTAGCATGAGCGTGATGATGTAAGTCAGTCGTTTCATATCGGTAAGAGTTATCGGTTCAAATCTTTGGATAAAAGTTGTAGATGATTGACACACATGGCATTGGTTTGTCGAGTTGTATCTATCGTACGCTGCAAATTTAAGGTTATTTTCTATTAGTTGTATTACCCCCCCGTTAATTGTTGTTAACGCCACGCATTTTTGCACAACTTTTTTGCGCAACCCAACTACCCTTTCTACCTTCGTAATCGCTCTGAGCCCCACCGCATCCCGCCCCATCGCCTCGGCCACGAGCGCTGCGAGCAGCATGGATGCCCATGCAGATACCGTCGCGACATCCTCCAGTCCGCAGTGTCAGCTTCGCTGCGCTGGGACTATCGCCAGTCGGGGGCTCGGGCGCGTGGCAAGTCTTGTGGGTTTCCACCTTATTATATTATACGCGTACACGCGCGCGAGAAGGTAAAGCCAGGCACCTGCAAAGTCAAATTATCTTAAAACCACGGCTCTTTGCAAACTTTTTGCATCAATTCGGACACCAATTCATGCAAAAACGCTATATTTGCAAATGACATAGCGACAATAACTCATAACCTATAATAGATTTACAACTAAAACGTTACAAATATGACCAACTTCATCCGAACCATCATTGCATCGCTGCTACTCATAGCCGGTAGCCAAAGCGTGCTGGGCCAGACCTTCTCGTCTATGGACGAAACGCAGCGCCAAACAGAGCTCACCAAGATAGCCCTGACCATCTACAAGAACCCTAAGTTCAGCAAATACTACTCCAAGTATGGATACTGCGGCAGGTCGGAGATCTCTACCTATAACATCAAGGGAGAAGGAGAAGACAAAGACCGCAAGGAATACTTGGGAACGCAACAATATGTGGTCAAACTATACTGCAAGAAGGGGGCTGACTGGGGAGAATTTCCCATTGCCAAAGTCTATTTGTCTGACAAGGCAGGAAAGGCATGGATGATAAGGTTCGGCAACGACAATATGATGTTCCCGTACTGGAATTTTCCAGAGATATTCAAATAGCGGGCATGCACACGGCGACATAGTACATCCCTATGCCCGCCCAAGACGCCAAAGAGCCGGTGGAGAATAGTTCTCTACCGGCTCTTTGTATCTATAGTCCGAGAGGCAGTGGTGCGCTCTTAGAATTCGGCTGTCTTGGGAGTACGTGGGAAAGGTATCACGTCACGGATGTTCTGCATACCGGTCACGAAGAGGATAAGGCGCTCGAAGCCGAGGCCGAAACCACCGTGGGGGCAGCTTCCATACTTGCGGGTGTCGAGATACCACCACATATCCTTCATAGGGATGTTGCGACGGTTGATTTCGCCGATGAGTTTGTCATAGTTCTCCTCGCGCACGCTACCACCGATAATCTCGCCAATCTGCGGGAAGAGCACGTCGGTACCCTGCACGGTGCGGTCGTCGTCATTAATCTTCATATAGAAGGCCTTGATCTCCTTGGGATAGTCGGTCATGATGACGGGCTTCTTGAAGTGCTCCTCGACGAGGAAGCGCTCGTGCTCGCTGGCGAGGTCCATACCCCAACTTACGGGGAACTCAAACTTGTGACCGTTGGCGACAGCCTCTTCGAGTATCTTGATACCCTCGGTGTAAGGCAGACGCACGAACTCTTCGGCCACAACCGAATGGAGACGCTCCAGGAGAGTCTTGTCTATCATCTTGTTGAGGAACTCGAGGTCGTCCTTGCAGTGCTCGAGCGCCCAGTTGACGCAGTACTTGATGAAGTCTTCCTCGAGGTCCATCAGGTCGGCGAGGTCGATGAACGCCACCTCGGGCTCTACCATCCAGAACTCAGCCAGGTGGCGTGGAGTGTTGGAGTTTTCGGCACGGAAGGTGGGGCCGAAGGTGTAGATGGAACCCAGGGCAGTAGCACCGAGCTCACCCTCGAGCTGTCCGCTCACGGTGAGTGATGTCTGCTTGCCGAAGAAGTCGTTGTCGTAATTGATTTTGCCATCCTCGTCCTTCTTGAGGTCGTAGAGGTTCATCGTGGTGACCTGGAACATCTGGCCGGCACCCTCGCAGTCGCTCGCGGTGATGAGCGGAGTGTGGAAGTAGAAGAACCCGTGCTCGTGGAAGTAGGTGTGGATGGCCATAGCCATGTTGTGGCGGATGCGCATCACGGCTCCGAAGGTATTGGTGCGCAGGCGCAGATGGCCGTACTGGCGCATATACTCAAAGGTCTGGCCCTTCTTCTGCATGGGATAGTCGCTGCCGCAGAGGCCGTAGACCTCGAGTTGCTCGCACTGGATTTCTACAGTCTGGCCGGCACCCTGGCTCTCTACCAGTGTACCCACGGCGCTGATGCAGGCTCCAGTGGTAATGTTCTTGAGCATCTGGGCGTCAAACTTGGCAGGGTCGACTACCACCTGGATGTTCTTGATGGTAGAACCGTCGTTGAGCGCAATAAAATCGACAGCCTTGCTGCTGCGGTGGGTACGCACCCATCCCTTTACATTTATCTCTTTTCCGAAATCGGTGCTCTTGAGGGCATCGACTACTTTAGTTCTTTTCATCTTTATCTATAGTCGTTTAGTTTCTGATTATTCGAAAGCACCCATGCGCAGCATGTCTACCTCTTTCTCGGTGAGATAGCGCCAGTCGCCGCGACGCAGGTTCTTCTTGGTGAGACCGGCAAACATCACGCGGTCGAGCTTGGTGACATGATAGCCCAGGCTCTCGAAGATACGGCGCACGATGCGGTTCTTGCCGCTGTGAATCTCGATGCCCACCTGGCTCTTGTCGTTGTCATCGGCATACTCGATGGCGTCGGCGTGCACTTCACCGTCTTCGAGGGTGATGCCGTCGGCTATCTGCTGCATGTCGTGAGCGGTGAGGTTCTTGTCGAGATATACGTGATATACCTTCTTCTTGAGGAACTTGGGATGGGTCAACTTGCAAGCCAGCTCGCCGTCGTTGGTGAGCAGGAGCACACCCATCGTGTTGCGGTCAAGACGACCCACGGGGTAGATGCGCTCGGGGCAAGCGTCCTTGACGAGGTCCATCACGGTCTTGCGCTGCTGGGGGTCATCCACGGTGGTGACATAGTCCTTGGGCTTGTTGAGCAGCACGTACACCTTCTTCTCGATGGTCACGGGCTGGTCGTGGAACTTCACCTCGTCGGTGCGCAGCACCTTGGTACCCAGCTCGGTCACTACCTGACCGTTGACGGTGACCACGCCTGCCTGGATAAACTCGTCGGCCTCGCGGCGTGAGCATACGCCGGCATTGGCGAGGAACTTGTTGAGGCGCAGGGGCTCATTGGGGTCAATGTGGTCTTCCTTGTACTCGATGCGCTTCTTCATGCTATACTTTGCATGTGGGTCGTAGTCGGCTGTACGCTGACGGTAGCCACCGCGCTGCTGACCGTAACCACCCTGCTGGCGGCCCTGATAACCACCCTGCTGGCGGCCCTGATAACCACCCTGCTGACGGGGCTGGTAGCCACCCTGCTGACGGGGCTGGTAACCTCCCTGCTGACGGGGCTGATAGCCACCCTGCTGACGGGGCTGATAGCCACCCTGCTGCTGGCGGGGACGATAGCCACCCTGCTGCTGACGGGGCTGATAGCCACCCTCTTCGCCGTTGGCATTGTAGCGGGGACGGTAGCCGCCCTGCTGCTGACGGGGCTGATAGCCTCCCTCTTCACCATTGCTGTTGTAGCGTGGACGATAGCCACCCTGCTGCTGGCGAGGCTGATAGCCGCCCTGCTGGCGGGGCTGGTAACCACCCTGCTGACGGGGTTGGTAGCCGCCACCATTATTATAACGAGGGCGATAGCCGCCTGGCTGGCTGCCACCCGCAGCACCCTGGAGATTGGCTCCAAAGCCCTCGGGGCGGAAACCACCCTCCTGATTGTTGTCACGATTGTCACTGTAGGCGCGTGTGGTGCGAATACGGGGACGCTGTGGTCTGGCGCCTACACTCTTCTTCTCCTGTGAACCGAAACCTTCGGTTGCATCGCTGTTACCATTGTTCAGGTTCTGCGAATTGTTCTCTAAATCCATAATTTAATTGATAATACTTTGTAGCCTCACGGCTGTTGTTAATAATAGGGTTATTGCGGTTATAATGTTGAGTTTACAAACCGGTGTAGTTGAGCGGGGTGATAGCCATCAGTTCGGCCTTCACACTGTCGCTCACGTTGAGCTGTCCGATGAATTCATGGATGGTCTGCTCGGTCATCTTCTGATTGGTGCGGGTGAGCGCCTTGAGCGCCTCATAGGGATGGGGATAGCCCTCACGGCGCAGGATGGTCTGGATGGCTTCGGCCACCACAGCCCAGGTGTTGGCCAGGTCGGCCTCGATGCGCTCTTCGTTGAGGATGAGCTTGCGCAGACCCTTGAGGGTGCTCTGGAAGGCAATGACGCTGTGGCCCATAGGCACACCGATATTGCGCAGCACGGTAGAGTCGGTAAGGTCGCGCTGCAAGCGGCTTACGGGGAGTTTCTGGGCGAGGAACTGCAGCACGGCATTGGCGATGCCCAGGTTGCCCTCGCTGTTCTCGAAGTCGATGGGGTTGACCTTGTGGGGCATGGCACTCGAGCCAACCTCGCCGGCCTTGATTTTCTGCTTGAAATACTCCATGGAGATGTACATCCATACGTCGCGGTCCAAGTCGATGAGGATGGTGTTGATGCGGCGCATAGCGTCGAAGACCGAGGCCAGATGGTCGTAGTTGCTAATCTGGGTGGTATACTGCTCGCGCTCCAGTCCGAGCTTCTCGCTCACAAAGCGGTTGCCAAAGGACTTCCAATCGTAGTCGGGATAGGCCACATGGTGGGCATTGTAGTTGCCGGTGGCGCCACCAAACTTGGCGGTGAGCTTGCAGGCACGAAGGGTGGCCAACTGCTCCTGAAGACGGTAGACGAAGACCATAATCTCCTTGCCCAAACGCGTGGGCGAAGCGGGCTGGCCGTGGGTCTTGGCGAGCATGGGCACATCGCGCCACTCGTCGGCATACTGCTGCAGCTGGTCAATGACTTCCTCTACCTGGGGGCAGAAGACCTCGTTGAGCGCGTCCTTCACCGAGAGGGGCACGCTGGTATTGTTGATATCCTGAGAGGTAAGACCAAAGTGGATAAACTCCTTGTAGGCATCCAGACCGCCTATCTTGTCAAACTCTTCCTTGATGAAATACTCGACGGCCTTGACGTCATGGTTGGTTATCATCTCGATATCCTTCACGCGCTGGGCGTCGGCCTCAGAGAACGACAGGTATATCTGGCGCAAGCGGGCAAACAGTGCATGGTCAAACGATGCCAGCTGGGGCAAGGGCAACTCGCACAAGGTAATGAAGTACTCGATTTCCACACGGACGCGATACTTGATAAGTGCATACTCAGAAAAATACTCGGCCAATGCCTCTGTCTTCCCTCTATAACGGCCATCTATAGGCGAAATGGCGGTCAACAAATCCAAATTCATATTCTATGCTTTATTTACTGCCCACAAAATTAATAATAATATCTGAAACAGAGCGTAAATGTATCGAAAAAAATAAAAAAAGAGTCTTAAAGCAGTTAACTTTAAGACTCTTCAACTTGGAGTGGGCGTTGACGGATTCGAACCGCCGACCCTCTGCTTGTAAGGCAGATGCTCTAAACCAGCTGAGCTAAACGCCCTTACTTTTCGTAAGCGATTGCAAAGGTAGCAACTATTTCTGACACTACCAAATGTTTTCCCATATTTTTTGAAAAAATCTTCAAAATCGTGGATTGCAGCGACGCGACCACGGATGCTTGCTGCGTGTTCACCGCTGCCGGCTGCTTGTTCATCGCAGCCCGAAGCGTGCCCATGGGTGCCGACTACGTGTTCACCGCAACACGCTACGCCACTACAGTTTCCTGCTACGCCACTACGCTGATGGCGGATGACACCCTCTCCGGCGCATCGGGAGTCGGCAAGAGGACGATGGGCGCGCTGGGGGAATAAAAAAAATCCCGGCAAAGTCTCATAAGAGAACTCTACCGGGAAAACACCCCAGTGGGCGTTGACGGATTCGAACCGCCGACCCTCTGCTTGTAAGGCAGATGCTCTAAACCAGCTGAGCTAAACGCCCTTACTTGTCGTAAGCGGTTGCAAAGGTAGCGACTTTTCTGCACTCCACCAAACTTTTCATGATGTTTTTTCAAAAAAAGTGCGATTTTTGTGGTTTTCGGGGGGTTCAAGGGCGAAATGCACATGATTTCCGGCTTCACCGCAGTTACCATAGCACAGAGCGAGGGTGCAGTGATGCAGCTGCAATTGGAGGAATAGAACAGGGAGGAAAGTTCGCGCGGCGCCCCCTACCCCACCTTGACTGCGCAGCGCACAGCGACCGTCATCGCGGCCATCACCCATTGATTGCTGCCTGTCTCCGCTGCAAAGGGAGGCCCACGGAGCGGCTCCTGGAGCGGAGATAGCCGCGCAGAGACCATCGTCGGCCACGCGTATCGTTTGACGCGGATGCTCGTACCTTCCGATACGGATGCGAGTGTCGTCCGATACGGAAGCACGTTTCGTCCGATACGAACCGGCGATGATGGTCAGGAGCGCGCCAACAATGGTCAGAACGTTTGCCGACGATAGTCAGCGAGATTAACGAAGACAATCAGGAGAATGTTGGAGGTGGTCATAATTCTCATGGAGGTGATCAAAAATTTCGTGGAGATGGTCATAAATTTCGTGGAGATGGTCATAAATTTCGCGGAGATGGTCATAAATCTCTCTGAGATGGTCAGGAGGGTGGCGGGGGGAATCTGGGGGATTATCGGGATGGTGGTTGGGATGGCGACGGTTAAAGACAGAATTCTGGGAACAGCGAGCATCGTTGGCTCTATCGGCGGCGCGGTGGTAGTGGCGACTGCGGACTACACCTTATTAATATACATAAGCGGGAGAGTCAGCTCGGTGGGAAGGAGTATCAGCACCATGGCCAGAAGGAGCAGCATGTTGGGCGGAAGGGGCTGCGTGATGGGCTGGAGAATTAACATAATGCTCGGAAGGGCCAGCATGGAGGGCGGAACGGGCAGCACGGTGGGCGGAACGGGCAACATGGAGGGCACGAACGCGCAAACGTTGGTCGTGAGGGTAAGCTCGGCAGTCGGGAGTGTTCGGACAAAGGCAATAAAAAAGGGGAGCACCGAAGTACTCCCCTTGGATGTATTGCTAATATAAATTACTCAGCAACAGTAACAGTTGCACGACGGTTGAAAGAAACTGGAGACAGTTCATCAACGCCACCATTACCCTTAGTAGTAATGTTGTCGCGGCTTACGCCCATCTTAACGAGCTCGTCAGCAACAGTTTCAGCACGCTTCTCAGACAGTGCCTGGTTGTAAGCGGGCTTACCGGTAGCGCTATCAGCGAAACCTGTAACAACCAACTTAGAGTTGTTGTCAACAGCGTACTTGGCGAGAGCCTGTACGTTTACGAGGTCCTTCTTAGAAGCAATCTTAGACTTGTTGATGTTGAAGAATACTGATACAGGAGTGTGTACGAGTTCCTTAACAGCAGGAGTCTCCTTTGACTTTTCAGCCAGGAGCTTCTTCAGGCGAGCGTTCTCAGCGTTAGCGTCGTTGAGCTGTGCGTTGAGAGCGTCAATCTGAGACTGAGAAAGAGCCTTGATAGCGTCTACATCAGGAGTCTTGTCCCAAGAAGCTTTGCCCAGGTTGAAGGTCAGACCAACCTCACCATAGAGATGGTTGTCGTGAGAATCCCAACCACGGCCAGTACCTGTCATAGCAGCATTGCCATCCTTGTCGTTCTCGCTGACAATCCAGCCAAGTTCAACATTGATAGCGACCTTCTTGCTTACATAGAACTGGTTGAGAAGACCAGCGCTGAGACCGAGAGCATAAGAGTTGTAGCTCATAGAACGGCCAAAGCCACCACCGAGGAAAGGAACGAAGTTCCAAACGCGCTCAGGGTTGTAACCATAGATAAGGTTGCTGAGGTTGAACAGAACCTGCTCCTGAGCTACCCAATACTTGTTACCTACATCCTGACGTGCGGGAGTGTGGTTAACCTGCTTGCCCCAGATACCCTGTACCTTAGTACGGAGACCGATGCCGGGAGTGAACCACTTACCTACAGCAACAGCAACACCGGGGTTAGAACGGAAACCCTTCAGCGGGCTACGAGACAGGCCTGAGCCGTGCTCCTGGCCTGAATACCATGCATTCCATTCACCACCAACCTGGATGAACCAGTTGCTCCAGAAAGAATTAGTTGCTACACTGTGCTTCAGTGTAGGATCTGCATCCTGTGCAAATGTGCACAGAGACACGCTGGCAAAAGCCAATACAATCAATAATTTTTTCATAACTTTTATATTAAACAATCAATAATCTCGTTGTTCGCTATTCACGTCGACACGGGATGCCTTGCATTACGCGCACCTACGTATGTTAGTGTATGCAAAGTTAGTTAAATTTTCCATAGCTCTTATAGTTTTCTTCAAAAAAATAGTTACAAAAAGCGTAACCATGTAAGTAATTTCAGTTTATTTATACTGCATAAACATTTTTTTACACATTTATGAACCTGGAGACGCCATTTTCAGGGCCCAAGAGCAACAAAAAGCCCCGGTTCTGCCTCAATCTTGATGATTTAGAGGACAGAACCGGGGCTGGAGTAAGGCTGGAGCGGGATGATTAGCCCAGCAGTTTCTCTATCTCTTGCTGTTTGAGGATGCAGAGGATGTTTTTGCCGTCGGGCGAATAGTTGACATTGGAGCAGGCGAAGAGTTGGTTGACGATATTCTCCATCTCGACATTGCTGAGCACTTGTCCCTGCGGGATGGCAGCATGTCGGGCCATGCTCGACGCAAGCCGATGATTGATATCGTCTTTGATGCCACTGCCCTTCTCGCGGGCGGCAGCCAGCATGTCGGTAATGAGGGCGGTGACGCTGATGCCCTCGACGTCGGCGGGGATGGAGTTGACGGCATAGCTGTTGGCTCCGAGGTCGGTGAGTTCGAAGCCCATGTCAACGAGCTCGGGCATCACCTCCTGGAGCATGGCTGCGTCGTCGGGGGTGAGCTGCAAGACCTCGGGGAAGACCACTCGCTGGGCGTCGCCTTTCTTATTTTGCATCTGGAGGAGGTATTTCTCGAAGAGGATGCGGTAATGGGCGCGACACTGGTCGATAATCATCAGGCCCGACTTGACGGCGGTCATGATGTAACGGCCCTTGTACTGGTAGTGGACGGGCGAACGGTCGTCGGAGATATTGGCGTTGCTCACGGGCTTGGCGGCGAAGAAATCTTCGCCCTCGCTGGCGTCGGCAGAGGGTGTGTCGGCATAGAGCTGCTGCCAGTCGCAGGGCACTGATGACGACGGCGACGAGGTATCGGGGGTAAAGGGGTTGTAGTGGGGATTGTAGTTGACGCGCGGGGCCTCGACCTGGGGCGCGTGCTGGGTGAAGACTGGGATATCGGGACGGTCTTCGGTATCGAAGTCGATGGACGGCACATCGTTGAAGACGCCTATCGACTCGCGCACAGCGGCAGAGAGAATCTGCCAGATGGCCTGCTCGTTTTCAAACTTTATCTCGGTCTTGGTGGGGTGGATGTTGACATCGATATTGGCTGGCTCGATGGTGAAATAGATGAAGTATGGCACCTGTTCGCCCATCGGTATGAGTCGCTCGAAGGCTGCCATCACCGCCTTGTTGAAGTAGGGATGCTTCATGTAGCGCCCGTTGACAAAGAAATACTGCTGGGCGCCTTTCTTCTTGGATGTTTCGGGCTTGCCCACATATCCCTTGATGCTGCAGAGGGTGGTCTCGACCTCTACGGGGATGAGGTCGCTGTCCATCTTGCGTCCGAAGATGTCGGCAATGCGCTGGCGGAGACTTCCGGAGCGCAGGTTGAACATCTCGGTGCCGTTGCTCGAGAGGGTAAAGGCTATGTCGGGATAGACCAATGCGATGCGCTCGAAGGCGGTGACGATGTTAGCGAGCTCGGTGGAATTGGACTTGAGAAACTTGCGGCGTGCGGGAACGTTGTAGAAGAGGTTCTCGATGAGGAAGTTGCTTCCCGATGGGCATGAACATGGTTCCTGGCCTGTGAAGCGTGAGCCCGAGATAGACAGATGGGTGCCCAGCTCGTCGGCTTCTTGGCGAGTACGCAGTTCAATCTGTGCCACAGCGGCTATGGAAGCCAACGCCTCGCCTCGGAAGCCCATCGTGGTGAGTGCGAAGAGGTCCTGGGCTTGGCGGATTTTGGACGTGGCGTGGCGCTCAAACGACAGTCGGGCGTCGGTCTCGCTCATTCCCTTGCCGTCGTCGATTACCTGAATCGCCGTGCGACCTGCGTCGGTCACGAGTACCTGAATGTGACGGGCACCGGCATCGACTGAGTTTTCGACCAGTTCCTTGATGACGCTGGCGGGCCGCTGTATTACCTCGCCGGCGGCTATCTGGTTGGCCACCGAGTCGGGGAGTAATTGGATAATATCGCTCATAATGATGATTTGCTAAAGGAGAAAGATAAAAATGGTAAGAACGAGAAAGAGCATGAGCAGCGGGACGACGATGGCGCCCACCAACCTCATGGCGGAATCGCGCGACTGGCGGCGGCGCTCTGCCAATACCGAGACGAAGAGCGGTCCGGCTGGCGAGGTCTCTGGCGCGGGAGTGGCGGAGTCGGACTTGGGCGCAAGGTTATCGGCTGATGGCACGGCGGTTACGACCGAGGGCTCGGCATCGGCGGCCGCAGCGGTAAGGGAAGCCTCGTCTGCCGCCGCTTCCACCCTACTCTGTCTGAGACGGCGCACGGCTTCGTTGCGCTCATCTATATAAATATAGGTATGGTGGAAACCTTGCGGCTTACGGCTATTCAACCAGCCCATCGTGGTCAAGATGTTGGAGAGGGGCCTCCTGACGCTTGCGCACCACGAGTCCTTCGCCGGCTTTCTTACCTCGCCAGTTGAAGATGTCGTCCTTGTCGCGGGGCTTCAGGTCCTCGAGCCACACAAAGACATCGAGGCGCTCCGTGCCGGGCGGGATTTGCGTCATGGGGTACATCGTGCCTTGCGGCTTGCTTGCCCATACCTTTTCCAACTGACGCTCGGGCGAGAGAAACATGCGCAGGGTGTCGGTCTCCATGTAGTTGAGCGCCACAAGCGAACTGTCTTTCTCGTCGGTGTAGTAATACACGGTCCTCACGTTGCCTATGGCCTCGGTCTGGCGTATGCTGCCTGCTTCGAAGTAGGCATTCATCAGTCGTGACGACACCTGGTTGTAGTGCTGTTTGTCTGGCAACTGCTCTACCGAGAATGCCTGGCCGTCTACCTGTGCAAAGCGGATGGTCGAGTCGTTCATGTAGACGCGTATGACTTCGCCGAGCAACTGTCTGCCGCCGTTCCACACCACCGGGTCCTTGTACATGGTCATGCAGGAGTCCTGGCTGTTGAAGACGATAGAGTCGCTGATGGCCTGGACATCGGTGCGATAGACGCTGACGTGGTTGTAGCAGTGTATCTTGCGATAGACAGAGTCGGTATTGATATTGAAAGTGTAGATGCGGATAGAGTCGGAATGGGCGTAGAGCGTGTCGGCACTCTGCGAAAAGTCCTTGAGCAGCGCACGCTTGGTGGCATAGCCTTCGCCGGTCTTTTCGTTGTACTTGAGCTTGTCGCAGACGAGCGAGTTCTTGTTCTTCTTGTCGATGTAGACCACGCGTCCGTAGCCGTAGCTGTCGCCATCCTTGGCGTAGAAGAGGCTGTCGCCCTCGAGCACCTTCTGACTATCCTCGAGTCGTGAGCGATTGAAGAGCTGGGCTTTGTCGGTCTTGGTATCATAGTAGGCATCGGTGGTGAGCACCACGCCATCCTTAGTATGTATCGTCGAACCTGGGCCAACGATATGGGCCTGCGACTTGCGGGTATCGTAATAGAGAGTGTCGGTGGCGATGTCGGTGTCTTCGCTGCGCATACGCACATTGTAGTAGAAGACAGCCTCGCGGGTCTCAAGGTTGTACTTTCCCCAGTCAGCCACGAGCTTGTCCTTACCGTCCTCGAGCACACCGCCCTCAAGGAAGTAAGCGTAGTTGTAGAGTCGGTCGTAGTTGAGACTGTCGGTTCTGAGCACCTGCTTGCGGTGGGTCAGCACCACATTGTAGCGTGCCGCCATACGCTGCTCCACGCCATCGTAGTCGGCATAGCGGGAAGTGAGCGAGAGCGTGTCGCCCTGGCGGAAGCGCACGTTGCCGAAGGCTTTCACCGAGTTGGACTCCTGATAGAAGTAGGCACTGTCGCACCAGAGCTCGGCACCCTGGTGGCGGAAGTGGACACGTCCCTTGGCTATCTGCGCATCGGGGTTCATGCCATAGTGGTCAAACTTGAGTTCATCGGAATGGATGAGATAAATCTTCTCATCCTTGCCTTTGGGCTTGTGCTTCTTCTGCGTCACCACCGACTGTACGCAAAGCGCAAAAAAGCATAGAACTGCAACCAATGCAATTCTATGCCCTGATAAATATATCTTTACTTGTTTACCTTTCGTCATTTCACCCAACCTTGGTATTCAAAATCACAGTTCTTGTATCTGTCGGCCATCCAAACATACGTATGTTTGATTTTATCGACCACCCAGTTGTGCAGTTTCTCCTCGCGCATCTTGTTGAGCACGATATTCTTGAGCAGCTGGTAGTCCTCTGCCAGCGTAGCGCGATGACCGGGGATGCGGCTCTTGAGCTTGATGACGGCGCAGACCTTCTGTCCCTTGGCGTTGATCATCTCAAAGGCTTTTGACACATCGCCCACCTGCATGTTTTCCACCTGCTGTGCCACCTCTGTGGGCAGCGCCTTCATCTGGAAACGTGATGTTCGGCCTTCCTCTGTCTGGCTTGTGGCCATAAGTCCATTATTGTTGCGGGTATCCTTGTCGTCCGAGATGTAAGAGGCAGCCTCTTCAAACGAATACTTGCCTTCGCGGATTTCGTCGGCGATAGAGTCAAGACGCAGGCGCGTCTTCTCGACCACCTCCTGGTCTACCTTGGGTTTGCGCAAGATATGGCGCACCTTGATACGGTCGCCTCGCTTGTCGATGAGCTGGATGATATGGAAACCGAACTCAGACTCCACAATCTTGGAAATCTTCTTGGGGTCGGTGAGGTTGAATGCCACATTGGCGAAGGCAGGGTCGAGCATACCGCGACCTACATAGTCGAGCTCACCGCCACGACGGGCTGACTCGGGGTCCTCTGAGTAGAGGCGCGCCAGCGTGGCAAACGATGTCTCGCCACGGGTTACGCGGTCGGTGAAGTTGCGCAGCTCCTCCTTGACCTTGTTTACCTCTTCACGGGTAGCCTTGGGCTGGCGGGTGATAATCTGCACCTCGACCTCTACTGGCACGAAGGGCAGACTGTCTACGGGCAGCTTGTCGAAGTACTTGCGCACCTCGCTCGGAGTCGTCGCCACATCCTTTACCAGTTCCTTGCGCATCTTCTCTATACGCTGCTGGTTCTTGAATTCATCACGCATCTGCTGGCGCATTTGGGCTACGGTCTGGTTGCGATACTCTTCGAGTTTCTCTTTAGAGCCCGCCATCGAGATCCAGTAGTTTATCTGCTGGTCTATGCTTGTGGTCACTTCGCTCTCAGACACCTCGATAGAGTCTATCTCGGCCTGATGGAGGAAGAGCTTCTGCACTGCCATCTGTTCAGGGATGGCACAGTCGGGGTCTCCTTTCCACTGCATGCCTTCCATCTGTCCCTGCAGGCGCATAGTCTCGACATCCGACTTGAGGATGGGCTCGTCGCCCACCACCCAGATTACTTCGTCGACCACGGCCGACTCGGGCACGTTGGCCACTGTGTCTTTAGCTACCTTGACGGTATCTTTGGGCGCCTGGCCTTTCATGACCCACTGGCCCTTGCCAGCCATCGCGTTGCCGCCGGCTATCAGCGTGAGGGCGGCGGCACCTATACCTATTTTATATATATTCTTCATCTTCTAATGTTTGTTTACCGTGTTTACCACATCCTCGTTGACCGTGAAAGTATACCGCTTACGCAACTCCCCGACCCACTTCTCCTCGAGATACTCCTGATAGTCGGCCACCACGAGGGCGTTCACGTCGGCTGCCTCTTTAGGGGCCTTGAGTTTCTTGCCATAGACGGCGTCGAAGGGGAAGTCCTTGTTGGGCTTGGCCTCATCGCCGGTCTTGAAGACCAGTCGGTCGATGGTCTTGTTGTCGCCTTTGACGAATATACCTTTCTCTACGCGTATGCGCAGGATGCTGTCATTGTTGAATGTGGTGCGCAGCCGCTCAGCCCATTTGTCAAAGGGCAGCCCCTTCACCGCTTTCTTCACCGCGGCTATGTCGGCCTTGTTGCGGGTGTGATAGGCAATGCCTTTGTAGTGAGGCTCAGTCCACTTGTAGCGCTTGCGGTTGGCCTTGAAGTAGTTCTCCTGGCCTTCCTTGTCATTCTGGGCTTTCTCCCATACGGTGCGGTTGCTCATTTCAAAGAGCAGCAGACCGTCGTGATACTCCTGGATGAGATAGCGCAGCTCGGGCTGCCGGGCCTCGAGTTCCTTCATGCGGGCGGTGAGCACCTCTTCGTGCGACACATTGCTGCCCTGCTGGTGCGCTATCGAGTCGATGCGCTGGTTGATGATGGCCTCGACCATTCCCCTGCGTTCTACAAACTGCAGGATTGACGCGCGCAGTGTGTCGTAGGGCATACACATGCGGCGGTCTTTCATCAGGATGATATGCCATCCTGCCGGCGACTCAAAGGGACGGCTCATCTGCCCTTTCTCGAGGGCGTAAGCCTGGGTTTCAAACTCTTTGAGCGTCTGTCCGTGCTCTATCCACGGCAGTTCACCACCCTGCTGGGCAGAGCCCTTGTCGTCAGAGAGACGGCGTGCCACATCGGCAAAGTCGGCTCCCGCCTGCAGCACGCTGTAGATTGAGTCTATGCGTGCCTTGGCTGCAGCCACCTTCTCCGGAGTGGTCTTCTGGCGCAGCATCACGAGGATATGCGCCGGCTTTACCAGTCCGCCGTTGCCGTCCACACGCTGCCGGTATTCGGCATAGACGCTCTTGGCCTGGGCCTCCACGTCTTCGGGTGTGACAAACGATGGACGTATCTGCTGGTCACGGTAAGTGGCAAACTCCTTGCGAAACGACTCCATCGTGTCCATTTTCGCGTCGAGAGCCGCCTCTACCTTCAGCTTGTAGTTGATGAACAAATCGACATACTCCTTCACGCTCTTGCGGTCTATGACGCCCGCATTGTTGTTTTTGTTGTACGAGTACTCAAACTCCGAGCGCAGCACGGGCTTGTTGTTGACCGTCATGATGACGGGGTCGCTCTGAGCATGAACTGGGCTGCCCCACCAGAGTGCGGCAGCCATCAGTAGTATTGTTGTTTGTTTCATCTTGCTCTATACCTTATTATATATATTACTCGTGGCGGCTGTAGTTAGGCGCCTCACTGGTGATGGTGATGTCGTGGGGATGACTCTCCAGCACACCTGCATTGGTGATACGGGTAAACTTGGCATTGTGCAGCAGGTCGATGGTGGCAGCTCCGCAGTAGCCCATACCCGAGCGCAGACCGCCAATGAGCTGGTAGATAACCTCCTGTACAGTTCCCTTGTAGGGCACGCGGCCGGCGATGCCTTCGGGCACCAGCTTCTTCACATCGGTGGTGTCGCCCTGGAAGTAGCGGTCCTTAGAGCCGTTCTTCTGCTCCATAGCCTCGAGCGAACCCATACCGCGATAGCTCTTGAACTTACGACCGTTGAAGATGATGGTATCGCCAGGACTTTCCTCGGTACCGGCAACGAGCGAACCTATCATCACCGACGAACCGCCGGCAGCGAGAGCCTTGACAATGTCGCCCGAATAGCGCAGACCGCCATCGGCAATCAGTGGCACGCCAGTACCCTGGAGTGCAGAGTAGACGTCGTAGACAGCACTCAGCTGGGGCACTCCCACACCGGCTACCACACGGGTAGTACAGATTGAGCCCGGACCGATGCCCACCTTGATGGCGTCGGCGCCATTGTCTACCAGCATCTTGGCTGCGGCACCTGTAGCCACGTTGCCCACCACGATGTCTATACCGGGGAAGGCAGCCTTGACCTCGCGCAGTTTCTCTACCACGCCCAGTGAGTGACCGTGGGCTGTGTCTATCACGATGGCATCGGCACCTGCGCCCACCAGGGCTGCAGCGCGCTCCAGCGTGTCCTTGGTGACGCCCACTCCGGCAGCCACACGCAGACGACCCTTGTCGTCCTTGCAGGCCATAGGTTTGTCCTTGGCCTTGGTAATATCCTTATAGGTGATAAGACCCACGAGATGGTTCTCGGCATCTACCACCGGAAGTTTCTCTATCTTATGTTCCTGCAGTATCTGTGCAGCCGCAGCCAGGTCGGTCTGCTGATGGGTGGTCACCAGATTCTCGCTGGTCATCACCTCGTCGATGGTCTTGTCCAGGCGACGCTCGAAGCGCAAGTCGCGGTTGGTGACGATACCTACCAGATGGTTTTCCTCATCCACTACGGGTATGCCGCCGATGTGGTAGTCGTGCATCATGGCCAGCGCATCCTGCACGGTGCGGCCCTTGCGTATGGTCACGGGGTCGTAGATCATACCGTTCTCAGCACGCTTCACGATTGCCACCTGACGGGCTTGGTCGTCGATGCTCATATTCTTGTGTATCACACCGATACCTCCCTCGCGGGCAATGGCGATGGCCATCGACGACTCGGTCACGGTGTCCATGGCAGCCGTCACAAAAGGCACATTGAGCTCAATATGGCGCGAAAACATGGTTTTCAACTCTACCGTCTTGGGCAACACTTCTGAATAAGCGGGAATCAAGAGGACGTCGTCGAAAGTGAGACCGTCCATCACTACTTTATCTGCAACAAATGATGACATATGTATTTTTGAAATTTATTGCATGCAAATTTAGCAATAAAAATTCATTCACGAGTGTGTTTTCCCGATTTTCTATCACAATTAATTGTATTTAACGCTGAAAGGGCGACTCCCATCAGGCCCGCACTGACACCTCCGAGATGCCTCACGACGATTACGACCACGACCGTAGTCTCTATCCAGACCGCGATGGTTGACGGCAGCAGGGAGCGCACCGACACTGGCGGGGAGCAGCGAGACAAAGTCAGGGAGCGGCGAGACATTATCAAGGAGCAGCGAGACACCGCAAAGCCGCCACCCTCCTATATCTCCGTGACCATCATCAGACTGATTGCAGACCGCGAAACAGTCATTTCACAGTCTGCAATCGTCATATCCTGCCGCGAAATACTCCTATCGCGCCGCGCATCCACATTATACAGCATCCCGGCAGAGTCTGCGGTCGCCGGCGTACCTTTGCCGCAGCCCTCTGCCCGGTGCTTGTCCATCTCCTTGCCCGTCTACGCCTTGCCCGTCGCGGTGGGGTGTTCGGCGCTACTTCGCCGTGGGCGCTTTCTTCAGGTCGTCATTATAGATAGAGTGACGCGAGCGCTTGGTCTTGGAGTACTTCATGTCGCCCAGACGATAGCTGACGCCTATGCTGATGCCTTGACGCGAATAGCGTCTGTCCGACTGGCTCTGATAGCCGGGGCCTTGTGTATAAGTGGTACGGGTGAGCCACTTATGAAACGGGTCGGCGGCACGCAGCGACACGATGAGGCGCTTGCTGCGCAGGAACGGACGCGACAGCGAGAAGTAGTTATACACGAGACCGTCTACCCTATCCTGCAGCGTGATGTCTCTCGACCGCGCCGACAGGATGGCATAGAGCGAGAAGTCTGCGGGCAGCCTCCACGACAGGTTGAGGTCTGCGTTGCCGGTCCATCCGTGGTTTTGCAGCTGGCGGCTGGGCGCTCTGAGGTCTATATAGGCGGCTCCCATGCTCAGCGTGAGCCAGAGCTTGGAGGTGAGGTTCCACTTGTAGTAGACATTCACAGCCGTACGCTCCACCTTGCCTACATTGAGATAGGTGGTATAGACGGCACCGGGCGCGGCATAGTGCTTGCCGTTGTCGAAATACTCGCCCCCTTCGCCTATCAGTCTGCTGTAGCTCTCGATACCATTGCTCAGATGGCGGTAACTCAGGCTCAGACTGAGGTTGGTCTTGCGGGTAAACCATCCATAGGTGGCGCCCAGGTTATAGCTGTTTTCTGCGTCCAGGTTGCTGTTGCCCTGCACGATGTACTGCGGGTTCTGGTTGTTGAAGTAGGGGTTGAGATAGTATATACTGGGGCGTGCCAGCCTCTTGCCGTACTCCAGCCTCAGCGACTGGGCCTTGGCGAGCTTCAAGTTGACCCTCACCGACGGCACCACGTTGGCATAGTGGCTCGAGTAGTTGCCCTCGGCGCCTATGGGCCCTGCCAGATACTTGATGTCCTGATAGGTATATTCGTAGCGCAGGCCAGGCATCACCGAGACGGTCTTTCCGCGGTAGGTATAGCTGAGATAACCGCCCACTATGTCATTGCGGTTTTTGTAGTGGTTGCTCCGCAGGTCGTTGTGGGTCCACTGCCCCGACATGGCCCTGCTGTCATAGACGTCGTTCTGGCTCTCGTTGTTGCGCAGGATGTACTTGGCGCCCACTTCCAGCGTGTGCTGCCGCCCCAGCGGTGTGCTATAGTCCAGCTGCAGGGTGTGTTCGTTGGTCTTGTTGTCACGGTTGGAGCGGTTGTCATAGAGCTGGAGCTGTTCTATCAGGCTCGCCGTGCCGCCACTCACGATGTCGGCATACTGGGTGATGTCCTTGCTGTGCGACGGACCGGTACTCAGCTGATACGACAGCGTGGTGACGCGCTGGTGGTTGCGTCTTCCGTTGCGCTGGTAGTCCAGATTAAGGGTGCCGTTGAGCATCGAGTTCTTCAGATTGCCATGGCGCAGATACGAGTAGTCTGCCTGACTGTTGCCCTGGCTCCACATGCCGGTACGCTCGTCACTCATCATGTGCTGCTGGGCGCCCATACCCATCAGCGAGAAGGTAATCATCTGCACGCTGTCTATCTCGTAGCTGGCGTTGACCGAGGCAAACTCGGTGTTGTCCTGCGGCTTGGTGCTGTTCACGCTCCTGAGTTGGGTGGCGCCACCCGCGCCGTAGCCATTGCGCAGCAGCGACGTTCTGTCCTCGGGCGACAGTATGCGGTTGTAAGAGAAGTTGGCGTCAAAGGCAAACTTGCCTATCTTGCTCATCGTCATCACGCTGCCGTTGTAGGCCACCGTACCTGCGTCGACAGACAAGGTGGTAAGATGGCCCTCATACTGCGAGCGCATCACGATGTTGATAACGCCGCCTATGCCCTCGGCATCATACCGGGCACCCGGCGAGGTGATGACTTCAATGCTCTTGACCATCTCGGCAGGCAGACTGCGCAGCACCTCCTTGGGGTTGCGCGTGACGGCGGTTTTGCGACCGTTCTGCAGGATGAGAAACTTCTTGGTGCCGTTCATCTCTATATTGCCGTCGCCGTCTACGCTTATCAGTGGCACCTTGCCCATCATCTCCGAGAGTCGCAATATCTTGGCGTCGGGGTCCGACGCCACATCGTAGGTCAGCTTGTCCACATCCATCGTCACCAGCGGTTTCTGTGCATCCACCGTTACCTCTTTCAGCATCTTCACATCATCGGCGACATAGACGGCCCCTATGTCCATGACTTCCTGTCCCTCCGTCAGAGCGAAGCGACGGGGCTCAGCCACTCTGCCCACCATAGCTGCGGTGACGGTGTATTGGCCGGGCATGACGGGCACCACCACCTCAAATCGGCCAACGCTATCGGCCAGCACCTTCTTCACGCCGGTGCCCGGCAGCGACTTGTGTGCCACGCATACGGTAGCCATCATCTCGGGTTCGCCGGTCTCCTTGTCCATCACCGTTCCCATAACCTTGCACGTCGGGGCTGTGGTAGGCGTCTGGGCGCCCATCGGCATCGCAAACATGACAGCCAGTACTGTCAGCATCATTGATAGTGGTTTCATAGGCTTATAGTTTTATTGTACATTCACAAAGCGTAGCTCCGCAAAACTCCTGGATTAGAAAGGAATGTCCAAATGTAAAAAGAAAAAACGATACGGCAATCTTTTTCCTCGTTTTTTTACGTTCCCCGTGCATTTTTTTCATTTCCACGCTGATTATGTGGCCATTTGTGTCGCCGATGACCACTCCGGCAGCCACTTCCACCATCGGGCGACGGCTGCCGACCTGCTCTGCCACCCTCTGCTGCCGTTGCAGAGATGCCGCATGGCTCTGCCCAGGCGAGAGGATGACCACAGACTGCGCCGTGTAACCGGCAGAAAAGTTATTGCAAACGATTAGGCTTATGGATGAGCACCTCATGTTCTGAGCCACCAGCGAACCTCACTCCTTGGCTGACTATACAGGAAGAGCGGCTTGAGAGAGAGGCGTTGCCCACCCTTTCAAGCCGCTTGTCGTTGCGCCCGCCCTATATACATTATATTATATATAGACGCGCCACTACCGTTGTCGGCCTTATGCGTTTCCAGACGAAACACACGCAGCCACTGCCTCTTGCCAGAGGCGACAAGACGCGGTCCGGGTGTATGGGCAGCCTATTTCAGACGCTGCGCCAATCTGCCGAGATACTCTATGCCATAGACAGGCCATAGCGGCACCTTGCGCACATTGGTCCTTACCGCCGGTATGTCGAGCGCCAGGAAGAGCAGAGTCATGCAGCCGCTTATCCAGACCACGATGCCGTAAATCTGCTTGAGGGCTACGCTCATCATACTGTGTACATAGCGTTCCATAAAAGCAGGAAAATCCACCTGCGACGGATTCAGCTGAGTCAGCGTGAGCTCTTGGCCGTAGCGGGCTATGTCGTCGTTCATGAACCAGGAGAACCAGTGGGTGTAGATGCCATATCCGGCAGCACCGGCGAGATACATGTGGAAGATATTGAACACGAAGAGCCCCATGAAGAACTGTTCCAGACTGGGGGCAGACTCGTTGAGAGCCCACATGAGCGTGGCGGCGAGAATGGCATAAGCCGCACCACGGCAGATGATAGGCAGACGGAACTGCTCGATGTTGACCTGCATGTCGAGTCTGAAGTACATGAGCAGGGCATAAGCCAGGATGAAGCCGAAGCCAAGGGCAAAGAGTTTCCACACCTTCCACTTCATCACCTTGAGCCACAGCAGGTCGATGGCTATGCCCAGATAGACGCCGGGCAGTGCCCATAAGAGCAGTTGTGCCTTGGTATGCTCTTCCAGCCGTATCACCTCGGTATAGAGTATTTCCTCGAGGGTGTGCTCGCAGCCTAAGAGAAGCTCGCCCATAGTCACCACCACCATGATGGGCACTATGTTGCGCAGCCTGAAGATTCTCAGGTCTACATAGGGATTGGCCACCCTGAGCAGTCTGTGTACCACCACGCCCGCCAGAGCCAGCGCCACGCCCGTAAGGATGCGCAGTGTGCGGCTGTCCATCCACATCTTGTAGTCGCCATAGACGAAGATGTAGGACAGCACGAGCATGAGCAGACTGATAAGCAGACCGCTGCAGAAATCGATGCCACGCAGGCTTATCCTGTTGGGCATGGGGCAGAAGGGGCGGCACATCACCAGCTGCACGCCCACCACCACGCACATGGCGCCGATGACGAATACGTGCATCATCTGCCAGGTGAAGTGATAGCCGAACCACGCCGCCAGGAAGGCGCTGCCCTCGATAGAAGTGAGCAGCACGATGTGGAGCACGGGGAAGAACACGGCAAAGTCGCGGCGGGGAGTTATCCACAGCTGGATGTTGCTCATCAACTCAAAGGTGCCTTGCAGCTTGGCCATACCGCCTATGAAGCACACCACCAGCAGTAGCGGCATGAAGGTGGTATGGATGGTCACGAGGTTGGTCACGGCTATGACCACCGCCGAGGTGATGAGCAGCTGCTGGTTGGTAAAGCGGAACTTCATGCGGAAGAGCATGGGGAAGTAGATGGCCATACCGGCAAGACTGGCATAGAGCAGCATCATCAGGTCTTCTATCATGAAGTTGGTGGAACCCTGGATGGCCTCAAGCGAACCCAGGTACATACCACCAGAGCACTGGATGCAGAACGCACACAGCACATATATCCACGGCCGGATGCACCGTGGCACCCAGTCGCGGAACATGGGCATATTGAAGCCCATGCCTGCTGTCTGTGGGGGAGGAGGCATTGGTATCATAATCGTCCTTGGCGTCGTAATCAGTATTTCACCTCACACTCCACGTTGTACCCGGCATGCAGGCGGGCAAGGTCTTCGGCGCTGTTGCCGTCGAGGGCGATGCGCACGGTGACGCGCTGCTCTACCTTGACAAAGTTGCCAGTGGCATTGTCGACGGGAAGGAGCGAGAAGGCGCTGCCCGTGGCACGGCTGATGCGCTCCACGCGACCCCGATAGACTACGCCGGGCACGGCATCGACGGTGAGCTGCGCCTCAGACCCTTCGTGGATATGGTCGAGCTGGCTCTCCTTGTAGTTGGCCTCGACCCACAGGCTGCCGGCATCGACGATGTTTACCAGGGTCTGACTGGGCTGCACGAGCATGCCCTCCTGGATGTCCTTGGTACCCACCACGCCGTCGCAGGTAGCGATGATGTAGCAGTAGGAGAGGTTGAGCTGGGCCAGCTGGACGGCAGCCTGGGCGAGTCGCAGCGTGCTGATAGAGGCAGAGAGGTGGTGGCCCTGCTCGGCCTTGACGCTGGTCTGGGTGGCACGCGAGCGAGCCGCCTGCTCGTATCTGGCTTTGGCACTGAGGTAGGCAGTATGCACGTTGTCATACTGCTGGCGGGTCACGGCCTCCTTGGCGAGCAGGGTTTCGAAGCGGGCGTCCTCGCGACGGGCGTTGTCCAGATGGGCACGGGCTTCCTCGATGCTGGCATCGGTCACCTGCATGCCCGCCTCGGTGGTGGCGATGCTGGAGCCAGTGGCCTTGGAGCCCTCTTCGGCGCGGGCAAGGTCGGCCTGGGCCTGGGCCAGACGCAGACGAAACTCGGTGTCCTCGATGACCACCAGGGTGTCGCCCTTCTTGACGTGCTGAAACTCCTCAAACCTTACCTCCTTGACGAAACCCTGCACACGGGTGTTCTGGGGAGTGACGTGCTGGCGCACACGGGCGTTGTCGGTAAACTCTACATGGCCGAAGTGGCCGAAATTGACAATGACGATACTGGCTCCGATGACAATGAGCAGGAGCACTACGCTGTTGTAAACGTATTTCTTGATATTCTTCATCTTGATGGTTGTTGCGGGTCAGCCGGTGGCGACCCTTGGGTTGGTGTATAGGGTATAGGGCGTAGGGGTGCCGGTGGCTACAGCTGCCCGGCTATGTACTTCATCTTATAATAGGCATAGGCGATGTTGATGCGCGCATCGACCTCGCCCAGTTCGGCGTCGAGCTTCATATTGGTAGCGTCTATCATGTCGGTGATGAGCGCCAGTTGGTTGAGATAGCGGTTGTTGACCACCTGATAGTTCTGGCGCGCCAGCTCCACGCTCTTCTGCTGGGTTTCGAGCTCGGCATAGCTCTGCAGGTAGAGGGTGTAGGCAGCCTGTATCTCGTTGTTTACCTGCTCGGCAGCCACCTCCTTGCGCTCGGCGGCGTTGCGGGAGTTGAGCCGGGCCTGCGCCAGCTTGCGGTTGCTCTTGAAGAGTGCCGACAGCTGATACTGCACGCCCACGCCCACATACCACACGTTGAGGTTCTTGTCTACGGGCGGCAGTTCAAAGGTGATGGGGCCGTTGAAGTTGTTCTGCGCCACGAGAGCCACCTTGGGCAGCAGTTCGCTCTTGGCGATGCGCTCCTGTTGGCGTGCCATCTGCTCGCCCACGCCCGCCATCACCAGTTTAGGGCTTGCCGCCACGGCTGCAGTCTGCCAGTAGGCTTCGCCATCCTTGCCATAGGGGGCAGAGCAGGCATCGTCGGCAGGCTCTATCGCATAGTCCTGAGGCAGCCCGAGCGTGTTGCAGAGCTGGTGGTTGAGTATGCGGCGGCTGTTGTGCAGCTGGGTAAGACCCAGACGGAGCCGCTCCATCTGCAGTTCGTATCGGGTGATGTCGTTCTTGAGCGCCACGCCCTGCTGTTGCTTCTCGGTGATGTTGTCGATGAGCTTCTGGGTGAGCGCGATGTTGTTCTCTACCACCCTCTCGCGGTTTGCGGTCTTCATCAGGTCCAGATACTGGCCCAGAGCGATGAAGCGCTGGTTCTGCAGATTGAGAGCCAGCTCGGCCCGAGCCTGGTCGGCACCCAGCTGTGCCAGACGGATGCCTGCATCGATGGCTCCGCCGGCATAGACGGTCTGGCGGGCATCTACCACCAGCTGGTTGCCGAAGTGGGGCGAATGGAGGCCATGCACATGGGTAAAGTCGCGGTCGGTGAGCACAGCATTGCCGATATAGCTGGCAGAAACCTGGGCTCCCACATCGGGCAGACGCTGGCTGCGGGCTGCCCTGACACCCTCGTCGGCAGCTGCCACAGCAGTCTTGCCCGCGCGGATGGTGCGGTTGTGCTGGTCTATCAATCCAAACATGTCTCCGATGGTCATCCTGTGCTCATTCTGAGCATGAGCGTTGGTCGTAATGGCGATACACACGGTTATCGCATAGAATAGTCTTCTGTTCATATCTTTTCTAAAAATCGGTGCAAAGGTAGTTACTATTTGGGAAGCAACGGTGAATAAAAATACGCCAGAATTTGACATTTTGGGAAACTTGGAGTAATTTTGCAGCATGCAAGAGACCCAACTTACCACCATCAGCAGTGCCGTCATCGACGGCGAGAGCCACACCCTCGACCGGGGAGCCATCATCTACAGCCATAGGGGCATCGCCTCGGTGCGTATCAACTTCGACCACTGGGATATGCAGGGCGAGAGCGTGCTTATCATGTTTCCTGGAGATGTTATAAAATGGGAAATGATGGACGACGACTTCTCTGCCGACGCCATCATCTACAGCAGCGACATACTGCGTACGGCGAGCCTCAACATCGAGCACACGGTCTACGATACGCTCAGGGCCGACCGCCAGTGTGGCTACCCCGAGCTCATCGCCCATGTCGTAGACAGCATGTTCCGTATCTTCCGCTTCTATTTCACCGTAGAACACTACACGCTCACCGACCGCATCGTGACCCTGCAGCTGCAGGCGTTCTTCCTGGGTTTCTACGACTATCTGCTCGCCAATCCCCGCGAGCCGGGCAATGACCGCGGCACCCAGCGCAAGGTAGAGCTGTTCAACCGGTTTATGCAGCTGCTCGAAGACGAATACCGCTTGGGACACGAGGTAAACTACTATGCGCAGCGCATGAACATCTCGCGCAAGTATCTGGGGCTCATCGTCAGCGACAGAACTGGCGTATCGCCCAAGCGCATCATCGACGAGTACATCATGCTGAGGCTCAAGCTCGCCCTGCGCACCTCCAAGCGCAGTCTGAAGCAGATAGCCGACGACTACAACTTCTCTGACCAGAGCGCTCTTACCCGATACTTCCGCCATCATGCGGGGCTGTCGCCACAGCAGTACCGTCTGCACCAGTAGGCTGCACGGTAGCGGGAGCCGCAAGCCACGCAGCCCGGCAGAGCGTGCATGACCAGAGGGTGGGGCAACCCTCATGGGCGACGTGGGGAGTACAACCGCCGGCTCGTATCAATAGGTACGAGAGCTCGTGACTTACGATACGTGCGCTCGTGACATAAGGCACGTGGGCTCGTGACTTATGTTACGAGCCGACAGCCATGACCTCTACGGCGACAGACATTACCTCCACGGCGACAGACATGGCGGCGGGCGCGCTGTCAGCGTTAAACAATCTTAAAAAGCGGGGCTGCGGCATCCATAATCGGCGTTTCAATCGTCTTTAGTAGTGTAACCGCACCGATGGCCACAGTGCCCTACGCTGCAACAACCAAAACAGACATGACAATGAAACAGACCCTGATAAGCATGGCGCTCATACTGATGATCGCGCTATGCGCCAAAGCACAGAACACCCAGCACAGCTACACCATCACAGGCGTGGTGGCAGACTCGGTCACCCACGAGGGCGAGCCTTACGCCACGCTGACCATAGCGAGAGCCGACTCGGCAGCCAAGCCCGTAAAGCAGGCGCTCACCGACATCAAGGGGCGCTTCAGCATCAGCTCAAACGGCACGGGCAGCTATCTGCTCATGGTAAGGTCGATGGGGCGCAAGCCGATGCAGCGCGCCTACACCGTAGACGCCACCACACGCACCATAGATCTGGGCACGCTGCTCCTGCAGGACGGCGGCAACCAGCTGGAGACGGTCGAGGTGGTGGCCTATAAGCCCCTGGTCAAGGCCGATGTAGACAAGATAGCCTACAGCGTGGAGGACGACCCCGAGGCCAACACCAACACAGTGATAGAGATGCTCAAGAAGGTGCCCATGGTGACTGTAGACGGGCAGGACAACATACGGGTCAACGGCAACAGCTCGTTCAAAATCTATGTGAACGGCAAGCCCAACAACATGATGACCAAGAACCCCAAGGAGGTGCTCAAGAGCATGCCTGCGTCGAGCATCAAGAAGATAGAGGTGATAACCAACCCTGGCCCGAAATACGATGCCGAGGGCGTGGGCGGCATCCTTAACATTGTCACCGAGGGTAAGGGCCCCGAAGGCTATAACGCCACTTTCTCGGGCCGTGCCAACAACAGTAGTTATGGTGGTGGCCTCTATGCCACGGTGAAGCAGGGTAAACTGACTATGAGCGTCAACTATAATGCCAGTAGTAACCACTCGCCTAAGGGCTACACTTACTCCGACCGTTGCCAGATAGGCACCGATGGCACCGTTACCTCGTCTACCGTGGCCGATGGCTACACCAAGGGACATAGCCAGTGGCAGGGCGGTGACGTTGAGGCCAGTTACGAGATAGATACTTTGCGACTGATAACGGGGTCGTTCTCGCTCAGCAAGTTCACCTCTAAAAGAGACGCCCTAAACACGGCCTTCTCGACGGTGCCGGCCACGGGGCAGCGGCTCTATGGCTACCGCTCGCCCTCGCACAGTAAGGAAAACTGGGACGACTACAGTGCCAGTCTGGACTACCAGCGCTCTTTCAGTGTCAAGGATCGGCTGCTCACCCTGTCATACCGGCTTGAGAGCAGTCCGTCGACCTCAGACAGCCGTTATCTCTATACTAACCGCGAGGCCGCTGATGACTGGCAGACTTTCATAGACCGTATGCGCGACCAGCGCATGGACGGCGATGAGAACACCATGGAGCATACCTTCCAGATAGACTACACCACGCCCTTTGCCAAGCACCACACGTGGGAGGCGGGCGTCAAGTACATACTCCGCCGTAACAAGTCGGACAACGACCGCTATAACCTCGGCACCGACGACAAGGATGAGACCTACGACAGCGACAATAGTTCGCACTACCGTCACCACAACGATATCCTGGCTGCCTATACGGGGTATGGCCTTACGTTAGACAAGTGGTCGGCTCGCCTGGGCTTGCGCTACGAGCACACCCTGCAGAAGGTAGAGTATCTTCTGGGCCGTGGTACCAACTTCCACAAGAACTTTGACGACCTGGTGCCCTCGGCCCGCCTGGGCTACAAGTTCAGCGATGCCACCAACCTGTCGTTAGGCTACAAGATGCGCATCAACCGCCCCGGTATATGGTATCTGAATCCCTATCTCGATGACCGCATCCCCGATGCCATATCGCAGGGCAACCCCAACCTGGACACTGAGAAAAGCCACGCTGTAGACCTGCAGTTCAGCAGTTACAATTCTAAACTCACCTATACCCTCACAGGCACCTACCGGTTTGTCAATAACAGTATAGAGAGTGTAGACCGCCTGGTTAACGACCGCGATATAGCGGGCCTGCCCAATCCTACCGGCAAGGACGTCATCTATTCATCGTATGCCAACATAGGCCACATCCAGTATGCCGGTCTGATGGCGTATGCCAACTGGACACCCATTACCAATACCCGTATTACCCTCAATGGCAGCGTGGGCTATAGTCACATGAGCGACGGCCAGTCGCTACGCAACCATGGCTGGTGTACCAACATTGATGCCAGCCTGCAACAGACCTTCGCCAAGACCTGGATATTCAACGCGTCGTACTACGTGCAGACCCCGCAGCCGACCCTGCAGGGCAAGGATGCCCGATACCAGTGGTACAACTTCTCGCTGAGCAAGTCGTTTATGGACAAGCGGCTCACCCTGACAGCCTATATCATCAATCCGTTTGGCAAGCGCTATTTCTGCTATCGCAGCGAGACCGTGGCCGACAACTTCCGCACTACGGCCAGCAGCAGCTGGTGCCAGCTGTATTACGGCGTGTCAGTGCGCTTCCGTATTGGAAAGCTCAAAGCCAGTGTGAAGCACACTGAGCGCACCGTGGAGAACAACGATGTAAAGCAGGGCGGCGGAGGCGGCAAGGGTTAGCGCAGAGCCTGCCCCGACGCGGCTCTGGCTGACATCGGAGCCACCAGCGACAGGATGGAAGACGGCGAAAGCGGCCGGAAAGACAGCAAGGGACATCGTACATCGACACGCGACACTCAGAAAAATGCAGCACGGCTGCATTTTTTTTGTGCCAAACCTTTGTCGGTAAGATAAATGTGAGTATCTTTGAAACCGACATTCAGATAACGACAACAAGCATGAAAACCAAACAGACACTGACAATCATCATCGCCACGCTGGCACTCACCGCCTGTGGCGTGCAGAAGTTGAGCCAGACGGAGAAACTCGTCAGGCAGACCCTGATAGCCCAGGAAACCGACAGCCTGGTAAAAAGCCGCCGCTTCGGCGTAGAGGTGTCGGCTGTATTCCCCCAGGGTGCTTCGATGCGCCATCTCAACTACGACTACGGCATCCAGGTTCACGGCGACACGCTGCGCTCGTATCTCCCCTACTTCGGCCGTGCCTACGAGGTGCCCTACGGCGGCGGCAAGGGGCTCGACTTCTCGGAGCCGATGAAGCGATGGACGCTGACAGAGATGAAGAAAGGCGAGCAGCAGATGAAGATATGGGTGGAGAACGAGGAAGACTCGTACGTATACACGCTCCACATCTATCCGTCGGGCGTGGTAGACCTGACGGTAGACAGCCGGCAGCGCGACCGCATACGCTATAACGGCAACATCACCAAGGAGGCGCGCCGATGAGACGCCTTATACTATATATAATAGGTATAGTGGTGACGGCTATGGGCGCCCACGCCAATCCTCGCTACTGTGCCCGCTATGTCAAGGAGCATCTACTCTACCAGCGGGGGGCTGAGACCAACGTGATAGACATAGACATGGAGTGGCCCGAGATGGTCGACGGGTCGGCGGCGGTGCCTCTGCAGCGGCTGCTGACACGCACCCTGCTCGGCAATGAGCACACGACGCTCGACAGTGCCTACACCCGCTTTCTCGCACGCTTTGGCAAGCCCGTGACTCGGCAGTTTGACTCTATCCCCGACGACAGCCGCTTCTGCTACGTCAGTTGTACGCTCAAGCTGATAGGTCACCGTGCCGACAGCTATATCTCGATGAGAGCCAGCTATGTATGTTCGCCTGAGCAGAACTCAACGCAAAAGGGCGATACGGTATCGATGCTGGTCACGTATGACCTCGGCAGCGGCACAATCATGCGCGATGCCGACCTGCTGCGCATCAACCGGCTGCGCGACGGGTACTACGGCGACGATGTCGTCTACAACCTGCTCGCCGGAACCCACACCCCGCTGCCCGAGAACATCTATACGCTACAGGTAAACGATGCCTGTCTCACTGACGACGCACTGCTGATAGACATGTGCTGCACCGACGGCGAGCGCATCACCCCCTTCACCACGCTGGTGGCTCCCGACCGCATCAGGAGTATCGTGACCAAGAACGTGAAGCGGCTCATGAGCGGCAGCGTCACTCTCCTCACCGACCAGTATATGCTGCCCACGCGCGTGGATGGCGACACGGTATACACCCATGCCGACCAGGCGCCCCGATTTGACTTCAACGGCGAGAGCCTTATGAACTATCTGGCTCGCAACCTCAGACTCGACCCTGTGGCTATCGAGCGGCTTCCTGCAGGGGCTCGCGCCGTCATTGCCTTCATCGTAGACGCCAGCGGACACATACGCCGCCCCTGCGTGGTGAGCAGTGCCACGCCCGGGATAGACCGCGAACTGATGCGCGCAGCCCGACTCATGCCCGCATGGGCACCAGGAACGGTGGGAGGCAAGCCAGCCAACGTGTGGTGCATGCTGCCCATAGTGCTGAAGAAATAGAAATCGCACGGAGGGTCATCTCCAGCTGCGCAGAGGCATCCTCCAGCGACGCCAAGACGCCCTCCAGCGGCGCAAAGGCATCCTCCAGCTGCGCCAAGACGCCCTCCAGCGACGCAGAGTTATGCTCCACGCCGCTGGTGTTGTTTCCAAGGGTCGGGAAGCGGCAGAAAAGGGTGCCGAAAGCGGTGGTGACAAGCCTGGCGACAGGCGGCGAAAAAGCCACGCAAATTGCGCTATGTCAACCAGATACGACAAATCGCTCAAAAATCAGAAAAAAGTGTACAATTATTGTTAAAATACGCACAAAACTGAACTACGTTACTGAGAAGTTTATTAACTTTGCAGCGTCAAAAAACTTTTTGACCGCTGTAGGTTTTCTACAGCGTCGTGTTTAGGGATACAATTGAAACATTAATATTAATAGCATAATTAGGTATGAAAGTAAGAAAATTCTCGCTTGTGGTAGCCTGTATCGGGGCTACTCTTTTAGCTTCATGTGGGAAAAGTGGTGGCGGAATGCCCAACTTCGGTGACAACGAGTTTGCCGTGCGCACGATAGCATCGTCGAACGCTGCGCTGCAGACCACCTACCCCGCCACCATCAAAGGTATTCAGGATGTAGAGGTACGTCCGAAGGTGTCAGGCTTCATCACCAAGGTTCTGGTGCATGAGGGTCAGACCGTAGCTGCCGGTCAGGTGCTCTTCACCATCGACAGCGAGACCTATGCCGCTGCCGTGCGTCAGGCCCGGGCAGCCGTCAGCACCGCCAAGGCTCAGCTGAGCACCGCCAAGCTGACCATGGACAACAACAAGAAACTGTATGACAAGGCCATCATCGGCCAGTATGAGTATACCTCTTCTGCCAACTCTTACGCCACAGCCCAGGCTCAACTTGCCCAGGCCGAGGCCGCTCTTGCCGCTGCCCGCGAGCAGTTGGCATGGTGCAGTGTGAAGAGCCCGGCAGCCGGTGTAGTGGGCAGTCTGCCCTTCAAGGCTGGCGCATTGGTAAGCGCGTCGGGTCAGGCATTGACCACGGTGTCGGATGTAAGCACCGTAGAGGTGTTCTTCTCAGTCTCTGAGAGCGAGCTGCTGGCTCTGAGCAAGACCAACGGCAACACCCAGGCTGCCATTGCCTCCTTCCCCGAGCTGAAGTTGAAGTTGGCCGACGGCTCTATCTACAACCATCCCGGCAAGGTAGTCAAGATGAGCGGTGTGCTCGACGCCACTACCGGTTCGGTATCTCTGATAGCCCACTTTGCCAATCCCGACAAGCTGCTGAAGAGCGGCGGCGCCGGCACCATCATCATCCCCTCGGTAGACCAGGGTGCCATACAGATACCTCAGGAGGCCTGCTCACAGATACAGAACAAGACCTTCGTGTATGTAGTGACCAAGGACAACAAGGTGAAATATACCGAGATAACCATAAATCCCCAGAACGACGGCCAGACTTACATCGTGACCTCGGGTCTGCACGTGGGTGACCGCATCGTGACCAAGGGTATCACCAAGCTCACCGACGGTATGGAGATTGTCCCCATCACCGAGCAACGCTATCAGCAGAAGATAGACGAGGCTGCCAAGCTGGCCGAGAGTCAGGGCAACGCCCACGACTTCGCTGCCACCATGAGCGGCAAGAAGAAGTAAGCATATATATAATAAGGTATAAGAAAACAAGTAAATCATGACATTTACAAACTTTATCAAACGACCGGTACTCTCGACGGTAATCTCCATCTTCTTCGTCTTGCTGGGTACCATCGGTCTGATATCGCTGCCAGTGGAGCAGTACCCCGATATCGCACCGCCTACCATCTCGGTATCGACCACCTATACCGGTGCCGATGCCCAGACGGTGCTCAACTCTGTCATCGTGCCGCTCGAGGAGAGCATCAACGGTGTGGAGAACATGACCTATATGACCTCGTCGGCCACCAATGACGGTATGGCCAATATCACCGTATTCTTCAAGCAGGGCTCTGACCCCGATATGGCAGCCGTGAACGTGCAGAACCGCGTGTCTCAGGCTCAGGCGCTGCTCCCTGCCGAAGTAACCCGTGTGGGTGTGACCGTGTCGAAACGCCAGACATCCAACGTGATAATGTTCTCTCTCACCTCCGAGGACGGCCGCTACGACGACGAGTTCGTGACCAACTACGCGCTGATTAACGTCATCCCCCAGCTTAAGCGTATTACCGGTGTGGGTGATGTGCAGAGTCCCTCTATGCGCAACTACTCTATGCGTATATGGCTCAAGCCCGAGAAGATGAAGGAGTACGGACTCGTACCTTCTGATATTTCAACCGCCCTGGGTGAGCAGAACATCGAGGCTGCCCCTGGTAAGTTTGGTGAGAACTCGGATATGGCTTACGAGTATGTGCTGCGCTACAAGGGTCGTCTGAAGACCGTGCCCGAGTATGAGAACATACTGCTCAAGAGCAACACCACGGGGCAGACCCTACGCTTGGGCGACGTGGCACGCATCGAGCTGGGCGGTCTGAGCTACGCCGTAAGTCTGAAGAACAACGGCCAGCCCGCTGTGATGGGTATGGTGCAGCAGATTGCCGGCTCTAACGCCACCCAGATAGCCACCGACGTGAAGAAAGCCCTGGCTGAAGCCAGCAAGAGCTTCCCTCCCGGACTGGAGTACACCATCGAGCAGGATGTGACCGAGTTCCTCTACGCCTCTATCGAGGAGGTAGTGTTTACCCTCATCATCACGCTGCTGCTGGTATTCATGGTAGTGTATATCTTCCTTCAGGACTTCCGCTCGACCCTCATCCCTATGATTGCCGTACCAGTGGCGCTCATAGGTACCTTCCTCTTCCTCTGGATATTCGGTTTCTCCGTCAACCTGCTTACCCTCTCGGCGCTGCTGTTGGCCATCGCCATCGTGGTCGATGATGCCATCGTGGTGGTCGAGGCCGTCCACGCCAAGTTGGACCAGGGCTACAAGAGCGCGTTGACCGCCTCTATTGACGCGATGAACGAGATTTCGGGCGCCATCATCTCCATCACGCTGGTAATGTCGGCTGTGTTTATCCCCGTGTCATTCATGGGCGGCACATCCGGTACCTTCTATCGCGAGTTTGGTGTGACCATGGCCGTATCTATCGTCATCTCCGCCATCAACGCCCTCACCCTGTCGCCAGCCCTCTGTGCCATGCTGCTGAAGCCCCATGCTGACGACGCCGACAGCCACAAGGCCAAGTCGTTCATTGACCGCTTCCACGCTGGCTTCAACTACCAGTTTGAGAAGATTACCAATAAGTATAAAGGTGGTGTCGAGTGGATTATCCGCCACGGCATGATAACCGCCGGTACGATAGTCGCAGGTATTGCCGTGCTGGTCATCCTGATGGCTACCACCAAGACCGGACTGGTGCCCGACGAGGATACCGGTACCCTCTTTGTGACCATCTCTGCAGCCCCTGGTACCAGCCAGGAGCGCACGCTGAAGATTGTGGACCAGGTAGACAAGATGCTCGCCGGCAACCCTGCCATCCAGCGTCGTGAGGCCATCATCGGATACAACTTCATCGCAGGCCAGGGCTCAGACCAGGCCACCTTCATCATCAAGCTGAAGCCATTCGACGAGCGCCCTGGCGGTTTCTTCCACCGCATCAAGAGCGCAATTACCGGCGGCGGCATCGAGGCCCTCTTCGTCAATCCTATGGAGTCGGGCTCAGTGCTGGGCATGATCTACAAGCAGACCGCGACCATCAAGGACGCCCAGATTCTGGCCTTCGGTCCTCCTATGATTCCTGGCTTCTCTGCCCAGAGCGGTGTGACGATGACCATGCAGGACAAGACCGGTGGCGACTTGAACCGCTTCTTTGAGGTGACCAAGAACTTCCTCGCCGAACTCAACAAGCGCCCCGAGATACAGAACGCCATGACTTCATACAACCCCAACTATCCCCAGTACATGGTGGATGTAGACGTAGCCAAGACCAAGCAGGCCGGCATCTCACCCTCTACGGTGCTCGCCACCCTGCAGGGCTACTACGGAGGTATGTATGCGTCTAACTTCAACGCCTACGGCAAGCTCTATCGTGTAATGATACAGGGTGAAGTGTCGAGCCGTATGCGCCCCGAGGATCTGTCCAACATCTACGTGCGCACCTCGTCGGGCCAGATGTCGCCTGTAAGCGAGTTTATCAACCTGCGCCGAGTATACGGACCGTCCAACGTGAACCGTTTCAACCTCTTCACCTCTATCAACGTGTCGGTTACCCCCAATACGGGCTACTCTACCGGTGAGGCCATCAAGGCCATCTCTGAGGTGTCCAAGGACAATCTGCCCGACGGCTACGGCTACGAATATTCAGGTCTTACCCGCTCTGAGGCAGAGTCGAGCAACTCTACCGCCATCATCTTCGTACTCTGTATCGTATTCGTTTACCTGATTCTGAGTGCGCAGTACGAGAGCTACATCCTGCCTCTGTCGGTAGTGCTGTCCATCCCCTTCGGTCTGGCTGGTGCGTTTATCTTCACCAACCTCTTCGGCCACTCCAACGACATCTACATGCAGATTTCGCTGATTATGCTTATCGGTCTGCTGGCCAAGAACGCCATCCTTATCGTGCAGTTCGCCCTTGAGCGCCGCCGCACGGGTATGGCCATCAAGTACTCGGCCATCCTGGGAGCCGCAGCCCGTCTGCGTCCTATCCTGATGACCTCACTGGCCATGGTTATCGGTCTGCTGCCACTGATGTTTGCCTCGGGTGTAGGCAAGAACGGTAACCAGACTCTGGGTGCCGCCGCCGTGGGAGGTATGTTCATCGGTACCGCCATCCAGGTATTCGTAGTGCCCGCCCTCTTCGTGGTATTCCAGTGGCTCCAGGAGCGCATTAGTCCGCTCAAGTTCGAGGACGAGACCAACGAGGAAGCTGCCGCCGAGCTGGAGCAGTATGCCTCTGCCGCCCACCACAGAGGACTGACCAAGAAGTAGTAAACCGACCAATAACTTGAAGTAAAGACAATGAAAAAGAATTTGAATATATTGCTCGTAGGTCTTGCAGTGCTCAGCATGAGCAGCTGCAAGAGCCTCTACGGCAAATACGAGCGTCCTGATGTGAAGACTGCCGGCCTGGTGCGCGACTCTGCGTCGCTTACCGACACGCTGGCCGTCACCGACACCACCTCGTTTGCCAACATCCCCTGGCGCTCGGTGTTTACCGACCCCCAGCTGCAGAGCCTCATCGAGAAGGGATTGGCCAACAACCCCGACCTGCTCAACGCCGCCCTCAACGTGAAGATGGCTGAAGACCAGCTCAAGGTGGCCAAGCTCGCCTTTGTGCCCGCCCTCTCCTTTACGCCCCAAGGCACCATTGCCTCGTGGGACGGCAACAAGGCCACCCAGACCTACAGCCTGCCCGTGACCGCCAGCTGGTCGCTCGACCTCTTCGGCAACCTGCTCTCCGTGAAGCGTGGCGCCCAGATGTCGCTCTTGCAGATGAAGGACTATCAGGTCACGGTCAAGACCAACCTCATCGCCAACATCGCCAACCTCTACTACACCCTGCTGATGCTCGACAAGCAGCTCGAGCTCGTGAACGACATGGAGGCCCTCACCAAGGACACTTGGGAGACCATGAAGGTGCTCATCGACAGCCGCCGCGGCTACCGTTCGGTATCGGTCCAGGCCGCCGAGTCCAACTACTACTCGGTGCTGACCAAGAAGGCCGACCTGAAACGCCAAATCCGCGAGACCGAGAATACGCTTAGCCTGCTCCTGGGCGAACAGGCGCAGACCATAGCCCGTGGCAAGATAGAGGCCCAGAGCCTGCCCACCAGCTTCTCTACTGGAGTGGGCGTGCAGCTGCTCAACAACCGCGCCGACGTCCATGCCGCCGAGATGGCCCTGGCCCAGTGCTTCTATGGCGTAGAGACCGCCCGCAGCCGTTTCTATCCCTCTATCACCATCTCGGGCACAGGCGCCTTCACCAACTCTTCCGGCGCAGGCATCGTCAACCCCGGCAAGTGGCTGCTCTCTGCCGTTGGCTCGCTCGTGCAGCCCCTCTTCCAGAACGGACGCCTCATCGCCGGACTCCGCGTGGCCAAGGCTCAGTATGAGCAGGCCTACAACACCTGGCAGAACGCCGTGCTCAAGGCCGGCAGCGAGGTGAGCAACGCCCTGGTGCTCTACAACTCATCGGAGGAGAAGAGCCAGATTGAGGCCAAGCAGATAGAGGTGCTCCAGAAGAACGTCGAGCAGACCCGCGAGCTTGTGGGCGACGCCGGCAGCAACTATCTGGACATCATTACCGCCCAGTCGTCACTGCTCAATGTGCAGCTGTCCAAGGTGGCCGACGACTTCTACAAGATGCAGGCAGTGGTCAACCTCTACTACGCCCTCGGCGGTGGAGCCAAGTAATATTAACCCATTAATCAAGATTCCAACTAATATGGCAAGTATAATAAGTCCCAAGGCAGACGTGTCGCCCAAAGCCAAGATAGGCGACAACTGCCGCATATATCCCTTCGTCTATATCGAAGACGATGTAGAGATTGGCGACAACTGCGTCATCTATCCCTTCGTGAGCATCCTCAACGGTACCCGTATGGGCAGCGGCAACAAGGTGTTCCAGGGAGCCGTTATTGCCGCCCTTCCCCAGGATTTCAACTTCACCGGTGAAGAGAGCCATGTGGTGATAGGCGACAACAATACCATACGCGAGAATGTGGTCATCAACCGCGGCACCCACACCGGCGGCAAGACCGTGCTGGGCAACAGCAACTTCCTCATGGAGGGCGCCCACATCTCCCACGACACCGTGGTGGGCAACAAGTGCGTATTCGGCTACGGTACCAAGATTGCCGGCGACTGCGAGATAGGCAACAGCGTAATCTTCTCTACCTCGGTCATCGAGAACGCCAAGACCCGCGTGGGCGACATGGCCATGATACAGGCCGGCACCAGTTTCTCCAAAGACGTGCCTCCCTACATCATCGCCGGCGGCAAGCCGGTGGCCTACGGCGGCCCCAATACCGTCATCATGGAGGCAGCGGGCATCGACGAGAAGGTGCGCAAGCACGTGGCCAATGCCTACCGACTGGTATTCCACGGCCAGACCTCGCTCTTTGACGCCATCAACCAGATCAAGGACCAGGTGCCCGACGGCGCCGAGGTGCGCAAGGTGGTGGAGTTTCTGAGCCAAAGCAAAGCAGGTATCATTACCAAAATATAATCCATACCTAATTAGTGTTATCACACCGAGGGAGTTCGCTGATAGAAGCGGGCTCCCTCTTTTATTGTCCCCGCCGAGGCAGCCACCGCCTCTGCTGGGAGCGCAGACCACGGTTGGCGGCTCGTGACGGAAGTCACGTGGGCTCGTGCCTTATGATACGCGTCCACGTTTCAAAAGGCACGGACTCACGTATCATAAGTCACGAGCCACCGACGATGGCTCCAGCCCCTCGGAGAAGCCATCTCCATCGACCGCTGACGCCATCTCCATCGACCGCTGACGCCATCTCCAGCCCTCTGATTGCCGCCCCAGATGCAATATACCACAATCGTGGTAGTCCAAATAACCCATGTATGCTATTGCGAGAAAGTGAAAATCGCCGTAACTTTGCATCGACAATATCAATAAATGTATTACCGCGCTCTGTCTGCCCTCTCATTTAGGTCCACAGACGAGCCAAAAACGAACAGAAAGGAAAGTATTATGAGCAACAAGAAGTACCGTTTCGAGACCCTTCAACTGCACGTAGGCCAGGAGCAGGCCGACCCCACCACCGACGCCCGCGCCGTGCCTATCTACCAGACCACCTCTTACGTGTTCCGCAACTCCCAGCACGCCGCCGACCGCTTTGCCCTGCGCGATGCCGGCAACATCTACGGCCGACTGACCAACCCCACCCAGGAGGCATTTGAGAAGCGCATGGCAGCACTTGAAGGCGGAGTGGCTGCACTGGCAGTGGCTTCGGGAGCGGCTGCGGTGACCTACGCCCTGCAGAATGTGGCCGTCAACGGTGACCACATCATAGCCGCCAACAATCTCTACGGCGGTACATTCAACCTGATAGAACACACGCTGAGCACTCAGGGCGTGACATCGACCATCGTAGATCCCGCCAACTTTGACGAGGTCGAGGCAGCCTTCCGTCCCAACACCAAGGCCATCATCGTAGAGACCTTCGGCAACCCCAACGCCAGCGTCACCAACATAGACCGCATCAGCGAGATAGCCCACCGCCACAACACCATCGTGGTGGTCGACAACACCTTTGGCACCCCCTATCTCTTCCGTCCGCTCGAGCACGGCGCCGACATCGTGGTACACTCTGCCACCAAGTTCATCGGCGGCCACGGCAGTTCGCTCGGCGGTGTCATCGTCGACGGCGGCCGCTTCGACTGGAAGGCCAATGCCGACAAGTATCCCACGCTCGCCCAGCCCGACCCCTCTTACCATGGTGCCGTCTTCGCCGACGTGGCTGGCGCTGCCGCCTTCGTCACCCGCATCCGCGCCGTGGTGCTGCGCGACACGGGAGCCGCCATCAGCCCCTTCAACGCCTGGATACTGCTCCAGGGCCTCGAGACCCTCTCGCTGCGCGTGGAACGCCATGTCTACAACACGCTGCGCATTGTCGAGCACCTCGCCCACCATCCCAAGGTGGCCAAGGTAAACCACCCCTCGCTCGCCTCGCATCCCGACCACGAACTCTACAACCAGTATTTCCCCAACGGCGGCGGCTCTATCTTCACCATCGAGCTCAAGGGCGGTGAGAAAGAGGCTTGGGAGTTTATCGACCACCTGCGTATCTTCTCGCTCCTTGCCAATGTGGCCGACGTGAAGAGCCTGGTCATCCACCCCGCCACCACCACCCACTCGCAGATGACTCCCCAGGAGCTCGAAGAGCAGCACATCTATCCCTCGACCATACGCCTAAGTATCGGCATCGAGCATGTAGACGACCTCATCGATGCCCTCGACGAGGCACTTACCTACGTCAAGTAATAATCACAATAACAGTCAGCCGGCCTCTCCCTCGCCTTTTCGCATAATAGTGGGGAGAGGCTGCCGACCCAACCACAAAGAAGAACACTATGGCAAAAATTGCAAAACAGTTGACCGACCTCATCGGCAACACCCCCCTCTTGGAACTTAACAAGTATTCGGCCACCAAGCACCTTGACACCCCCATCATTGCCAAGGTAGAGTATTTCAATCCCGGCGGCAGCGTCAAAGACCGCATCGCCCTCGCCATGATTACCGACGCCGAGCAGCGTGGCATCCTCAAACCCGGTGCCACCATCATCGAACCCACCAGCGGCAACACGGGTGTGGGCCTGGCTCTGGTGTCGGCCGTAAGAGGCTATCACCTCATCCTCACCATGCCAGAGACCATGAGCGTGGAGCGTCGCAACCTCGTCAAAGCCTATGGGGCACGGGTAGAACTGACCAGTGGCAAAGACGGCATGACGGGAGCCATCAGGCGCGCCGAGGAGCTGAAGCGCGAGATACCGGGCAGCGTGATACTGCAGCAGTTTGAGAACCCCGCCAACCCACAGACCCACTACCTCACCACCGGCAAGGAGATATGGGAGCAGACCGAGGGCAAGATAGACATCTTTGTGGCTGGTGTGGGCACCGGAGGCACCGTCTCGGGTATCGGCCGCCGTCTGAAGGAGTACAACCCCAATGTCAAGGTAGTCGCCGTAGAACCCGCCTCGTCGGCAGTGCTCAACGGCAAGCCCAGCGGTCCGCACAAGATACAGGGCATCGGTGCCGGATTTGTGCCCAAGACCTACGACGCGTCGGTGATAGACGAGGTGCTCGACATCGACAACGACGACGCCATCCGCACCGGTCGCGAACTGGCTGCCAACGAAGGACTGCTCACAGGCATCTCGTCGGGAGCCGCCGTATATGCCGCCACCCTACTGGCCCAACGCCCCGAAAACCGCGGCAAGCGCATCGTGACGCTGCTGCCCGATACCGGCGAGCGTTATCTCTCGACCGTGCTCTACGCCTTCGACGAATATCCGCTCTAACCCCACACCCTCTACAGCCACGGCAACACGGCGCAAGCCGCTGCCGGGCATCAAAAAGACAAAGCCGCAGCAGGTCTGTACCGCTGCGGCTTATTTCGTATATTCCAATCAGTATCAAGGCATCGCCCACAGCATGCCTGCCGGTGGGCCTGGGCAATGGCAGCCCTGCTGACGGCTATCCCATCACGACATCGAGAACCATCATCAACACGAAGCCTATGGCAAAACCTATCGTGCTGAGATTGCTGTGCGCACCGCTGGAGGCTTCAGGTATCAGTTCTTCGACCACCACGTAGAACATGGCTCCTGCTGCAAAGGCGAGCATATAGGGAAGAGCGGGCAGCAGCAGCGAGGCCAGCACCATGACGGCTATGGCTCCGATGGGTTCGACAACTCCGCTGAGCGTCCCCAGCACAAACGATTTCCACCTGCTGTTGCCCGCCGCCCTCATGGGCATGGAGATGATGGCGCCCTCGGGTATGTTCTGGATGGCTATGCCCAACGCTACCGTGACGGCACTGGCCAAAGAGATGTATGACGCACCATTCTCGGCACCGGCAAAGACCACACCCACCGCCATGCCTTCGGGCAGATTGTGGATAGTCACCGCAAAGGCAAGCATGGCAGTCTTGGACAGGTGAGACCTGACGCCCTCGGGCTTGTCGGTGCCTATATGGAGGTGGGGAGTAAACTCGTCGATAACCAGCAGAAAGCCAATGCCCAGAAGGAAACCCACCGCAGCAGGAACCACCGACCACGCTCCACGCCCAGCCACCATCTCCATAGCCGGGATGAGCAATGACCATACCGATGCGGCCACCATCACGCCCGAAGCAAAGCCCAACAACGACTTCTGCAGTCGCACAGACATATCGCGCTTCATCATAAAGACAAATGCAGAGCCGAGCATCGTACCCAGCAGCGGAAGCAGAAGCCCCACGATTATTATAAGTGTCATAGCTGTCATATTCTACCTTATTATTATTTGTTCCTGCTGCAAAGATACGGTGAAATCGCGAGTCTGGCAATACCCAGATGTGATGTTTTTTCGCCATGGCGGCAAGGACAAAAGACAGAGGTCTGTCTGCTACTGCCCCCAGGGACTACTTATAGAGGATAACTGCCAACGGGAACTTTGTGAACAAATAATCGGGAATAGTGTTGGGCAATTCGCCGATTTTCATTACTTTTGCCCCATCGGCGGGCGGTATTGCCACAATGCACGTGATGCACGCCACATCCGCCACCAGTAAGAAGCAGATGATGAATAGGCATTAATCTGCCCTTTGATTTTAGTTATCACTCACAGGGGCGCACTCTACCGACGTGCGCCCCACTTTATTGGAACCAATAAAAGATGAAAAGACTGTCACCACTCACCCACCGCCGCTATCTGGTACCGCTGGTACTGGTAACCCTACTGTTCTTCCTGTGGGGATTTGCGCGCGCCATACTCGATGTACTCAACAAGCATCTGCAGAACCAGATGGACATCAGCATCACCCAGTCGTCGCTCATCCAGGTGACCACCTATCTGGGCTACTTCCTGATGGCCATCCCCGCGGGCCTGTTTATCAACCGCTATGGCTACCGGCGCGGCGTGGTACTGGGTCTGCTGCTCTTCGGGGCGGGGTCGCTGCTGATGATACCCGGCGTCGAGGCAGGCACATTCAGGGCTTTCCTGCTGGCACTCTTCGTGATAGGCTGCGGGCTGGTGTTTCTGGAGACTGCCGCCAATCCCTACGTGACCGAGTTAGGCCCCGCCGAGACATCGACGAGCCGTCTGAACCTATCGCAGTCGGTCAACGGACTGGGCTGCCTCTTCGCCACCTTTGCCGTGGGCCAGTGGTTCTTCGGCTCGGGCAACATCGAGAGCGTAGTGCTGCCCTATGCGGTGATGGGAGCCACCGTGCTGGTGGTGGCACTAATCTTCACCCGCGCCAATCTGCCCGAGATAGCCCATGCCGACGACGCCAGTGCCCGGCTCAGCCGCAGCCATATCGCCGAACTGCTGCTGCACCGACGCCTCTTCGTCTTCGGACTGGCGGCACTGCTGTGTTATGAGATTGCCGAGATATCCATCAACAGCTACTTCATCAACTTTGTGACCGGGCAGGGATGGATGGACGACTCGACGGCATCGATGGTCATCACCTGTGCCCTGGCCTTCTTCATGGTGGGGCGCTTTGTGGGCAGCTGGATTATGCGCAGCGTGGCGGCAGAGACCATGCTGCTGACTTGCGGCTGTGGCGCCGTGGCGTGTACAGCGCTGGTGCTTGCCGATATAGGCATGGTATCGATGGTGGCGCTGGTGGCCATCTATCTCTTCGAAGCCATCATGTTTCCCACCATCTTCGCCCTGTCGCTACGCGGACTCGGCGCCTACACCAAGAGCGCCTCGTCGCTGCTGATGATGACTCCCATCGGCGGCTGTGGCTTTCTGCTGATGGGGTTGATAGCCGACCACGTCAACCTGGTGGTCCCCTTTGTGATACCCCTCATCGGCTTTGCCGTGGTGACCGCCTATGCGCTGCGCCTCCGCCACGGCAGAAGCCACGGTGGTGACGGCTCGGTTTTGCAAAGTTGATTTTGCATTTCTGCGCCTAACCGCAGCCAATAGGAAAATAATGTGAAAAACAACCACAACGAGCCAAAAAAAATCATTGTCAACCTTTGGATTGACGATTTTTCGTTGTACTTTTGCAGTCGGAATAGGGTCTGTGTCATCACGATACGGGCATAGTCCGTAAATGACTACATTTTTTATAACAAATAACAATTATGGTAAACTACAAAGAATTAGGCCTCGTTAACACCCGCGAGATGTTTAAGAGAGCCATCAATGGCGGTTATGCTATCCCTGCATTCAACTTCAACAACCTGGAGCAGCTGCAGGCTATCATCAAAGCTTCTTCTGAGCTGAAGTCACCGGTTATCCTTCAGGTTTCTAAGGGTGCCCGTAACTATGCTAACGAGACTCTGCTCCGTTACATGGCAGAAGGTGCTGTAGAGTATGCCAAGGAATTGGGCTGCAAGCATCCTGAGATTGTTCTCCACCTCGACCACGGAGACAGCTTCGAGCTCTGCAAGAGCTGCGTTGACCTGGGCTTCTCTTCTGTAATGATTGACGGTTCTGCTCTGCCTTACGAGGAGAATATCGCTCTTACCAAGAAGGTAGTAGAGTACGCTCACCAGTATGACGTAACCGTTGAGGGTGAGCTCGGCGTATTGGCAGGTGTTGAGGACGAGGTTTCTTCAGACGTATGCCACTATACAAAGCCTGAGGAAGTTATCGACTTCACCACACGCACTGGCGTAGACTCACTGGCTATCTCTATCGGTACTTCTCACGGTGCTTACAAGTTCACTCCCGAGCAGTGCACCCGCGACCCCAAGACCGGCAAGCTCGTTCCTCCTCCATTGGCATTCGACGTCCTGGATGAGATTATGGTTAAGCTGCCTGGCTTCCCAATCGTTCTCCACGGCTCTTCTTCTGTTCCTCAGGAGTATGTAGACATGATCAACGAGTACGGTGGCAAGCTGCCTGACGCAGTTGGTATCCCCGAGGAGCAGCTCCGCAAGGCTTCTGAGAGCGCCGTTTGCAAGATTAACATCGACTCTGACTCTCGTCTGGCCTTCACCGCTGCCGTTCGCAAGGTATTCCACGACAAACCAGGAGAGTTCGACCCACGTAAGTACTGTGGTCCCGCTCGCGACCTCATGGAGCAGATGTACAAGCACAAGATTACTGACGTGCTCGGTTCTGACAACAAGCTCGCAAACCTCGACTAATCATCGCGCCGCATAGCCGGCAACAATGATAACCCAAATGATGAGGCGGAGTCCATGACCTATGGGCTCCGCCTCTCTGTATAGATGCGCACTGGAGATATGGATGGCTGGCGCAAAGACAGCAACAGGCGCACCAAAGAAGAGTCCCGGTGAAGACGCAACGGTCGTCTTCGCCGGGACTCTTGTCATCTGTCGTATTGGGTACCGCCTGCCTTCGCCCACAGACAAAGACCAGCGGCAATGGAAGGGCTACAGGCCACGGGCCTTGAGCAGTCCGGAAGCGTCGGGAGAGGTCATGCCTGTGAAGTCGGTGAACATCTCCATCTGGTCCTTGGTGTTGCCACGGCTGAGGATTTTCTCGCGGAACGCCTTGCCCACTGCGGGGTCGAGGGCGCCATGCTTGGCAAAATAGTCGGCAATGTTGACTGCCAGCACCTCGGTCCACAGATAGCTGTAGTAACCGGCAGCATAGCCACCGCCCCATACGTGGTTGAAGTAAGAAGTGGAATAGCGTGGAGGTATCTGCGCGTTGAGCAGGCCCACCTTCTTGAGCGCCTGGCTCTCAAAGAGAGGAGCCTTGTCGGCGGTGGGCACATCGTCGGCCTTCATCAGGTGCCAAGCCATATCGACGCTGGTGGCGGCAAGGTTCTCGCCCAGAGCGTAGGCGGTCTGGAAGTTGATGCTCTCGAGCATGCGCTTCTTCAGGTCGGCAGGCATGGGAGCTCCGGTGACGGCATGGCGCACGTAGTGGTCGAATATCTCGGGGATGGAGGCAAACGACTCGTTGAACTGAGAAGGCATCTCGACGAAGTCGCGGGCTACGGCTGTACCGGAGAGCGTGGTGTAGCGGCAGTCGGACAACATGCCGTGCAGGGCGTGACCGAACTCATGGAAGAGCGTAGTGGCCTCGTCCCAGGTGAGGAGCGAAGGCTGGCCCTCGGGCGCCTTGGCGTAGTTGCATACATTATATATAATAGGTAACTGATGACGCTCTCTGCTCTGCTTGGCAAAAGCGCTCATCCATGCGCCACCGCGCTTGGTGGGACGACGGTAATAGTCGCAGTAGAACAAAGCCAGAGGACTGCCATCGGCATTGCTTACCTCGAAGACCTTCATATCGGGATGATAAGTGGGGATGTCGGGACGGTGCTTGAACTGGAGACCGTAGACGCGCTGGGCTGCATAGAACACACCCTTCTCTACGACGCTGTCAAGGTTGAAGTAAGGTTTCACCTCGTCATCGCTGATGTTGAGCATCTCCTTCTTCATGAGCGCAGAGTAGTAGAAACGGTCGTAGGGCTGGAGCTTGAAGTCGGCACCCTCGGTCTTCTGGGCATAGGCTTCGATGGCGCGAGTCTCGGCGTCGGCCTTGGGCGAATACTCCTTGATGAGCTGGGCGAGGAACTTGTTGACATTCTGCGAGTTCTTGGCCATAGTCTTCTCGAGCGAGTAGTCGGCATAGTTGGCATAACCCATCAGGCTGCCCTTCTCAGCGCGCAGACGAGCCATTTCGGCCACGATGGAGAAGGTGTTGAACTCGGGACGCGTGCCGTCGGCGCGGTGGATACTGGCCTCATAGACCTGGCGGCGCAGGTCGCGGTTGCGCAGACTGGCGAGGATGGGCTGCTGTGTGGTGTTGATGATTACGATGCAGTAGGGAGCCTTGGCACCACGGCTCTCGGCATCCTTCTTGCACTGGGCGATGTCGGCATCGCTCAGACCGTCGAGCTTCTCCTTGCTGTCGACCCATACCACAGCGTTGTTGGTCGCCTCGGGCAGGAGGTTGCCCCACTGCTGCTGGAGGTCGGAGATACGCGAGTTAATCTGCTTCATGCGCTGCATCTTGTCAGCAGAGAGCATGGCACCCGAACGCACAAATCCCTTATATATCACCTCGGTGAGTCGCTGGTCTTCGCCGGTAAGGCTCTTGTACTCGTGGTCGTATACATACTTGATGCGCTCGAAGAGCTTCTGGTTGAAAGATATCTCGTTGTCCAAGTCGGTGAGCAAGGGAGTCACCTTCTTCTCGGTGTCGGCGATGACGGGCGTCTTGTGGGCACTGCAGAGTCCGAAGAACACATTGCTGACATTCTCGAGCAGCACACCGCTGTTCTCGTAGGCGAGGATGGTGTTGGCGAAGGTAGGTTTGGCCTTGTTGTCCACTATCTTCTGGATGTTCTCACGTTGTTGCTTGACCGCCGCCTCGATGGCAGGCAGATAGTCGGTCTCCTTGATGCGTGCGAAGTCGGGCGCTCCAAAGGGCAGAGTGCTCTTCTGGAGCAGCGGGTTCTGTTGACAGGTCTTGTTGCCGTGGTCACAGCATGCACTACCGGCGTGCTGGGCATCTGCGGCGACAGGCATTTGCAGCAAAGCTGTTGCCAGTCCGATGGTAATAAAAGCCTTGTTGATTTCCATATTGATGATTGTTTGAGTCTTGTGCCTACAAATTTACTCAATACAATTGGTATAAAAGACAAAAACCATTAACATTTTTGTCTTGCGTGGCAATTTGTTGCCAACTGGGGCACCCGCACATGCGCAGAGTGCCCTGCCACGGGTGCAGCCTATTTCAGATAGAAGAGGAAGTCCTCGCCGTCCCACTCCCAGCCCACGATATCGTAGCGGATGAGGCGTGCCAGTATCTTGATGACCAGGAAACGCTTGATGTGGGCTATCTTGGAGATAACCTGGAGAGGCTGGTGAGGATTGAGACGCATCATCTCCATCAGCCCCGACTCGGTATCGGTGTAGGGCATCACGTTCTCTTCGCGCTGCTCTTGCTTCCACATCTCTATAATTACGGGCGACGCCACCACATTCTCATCCTTGATGCGCATATAGGCGGTCTTGTGGCCCTCGTCGTCGAAGGCGCACACCGGCTTGGCAGTGGCGGGCGGAATGGTGGCAACCACCACATTGCGCCCATCGACATGATAGGTCTTGAAGTTGATGTCGGCCTCGGGCTCACAGCATCCGTAGGCCGCACGGGTCATCATGTAGATTTCCTCTTCGGTCTTGACTCCGGCTATGGTACCGTCGTCGCGCACGCCGATAAGCAGGCGGCCGCCCACGGTATTGGCAAATGCCGACACCGAGCGCGCCAGTTTGCCGGCGTCGGTGATTTCGTACTTGAAGTCCTGCTGCCGGTGCTCGCCCTGAGCCGTGAGGTCGTGTATGTATTGACTGTCGTCGCGCATGGTGGAAGAAGGATTATTCCTGATAACGCTTGGTGCGTACCTTGAACTTGTCGAAGCCCTCGCCATAGACTCCGATTACAGCACTCTGTGACACAAAGGCTTTGGGGTCTATCTCGTTGATGAGCATGAATATCTTGTGAGACTCGCTCTTCTTGGCCAGCACGAAGAGCATGTGGACGTCGCGGCCCGAGTAGAAGCCATGGCCGTTGACCACGGTCACGCCGCGGTGGGGGTCATTGATGATGCGGGCACCAATCTCTTCATACTTGTCGGAGATGATGAAGAACTGCACCGAACGGCGCATGGAGTTGACCACATAGTCTATGCAGAGCGACGAGACGATGAGTGTCACATATCCGTAGATGATTTTCTCCCAGTCATGCAGCACAAAGTAGCTCGAGGTGATGATGGTAAGGTCGACCACGAGGAACACGCGGCCCAAGGATATGTTGCGATACTTGCTGATGATGGCTGCCACGATATCCGTGCCTCCGGTAGAGCCGTTGAAAGCCAGTCCCAAGCCGATACCGCTACCCATGAACACACCGCCGATGATGGAGGTCATGAAGGGGTCGCCTTCCAGCAGATGGATGCTCTCCAGATGCTCCTGGAAGACGGCGGAAAGCGCCGTGAGCAACGAAACCGCGTAGATGGTCTTCACGCAGAAGCGCCAGCCCAATATGCGGAGCGCAATGAGAAGCAGCGTGGCGTTGACGGCGAAGTAGGAAATCTGGACGGGGATGTCCATGCCCCAGTAGAGTACCGATGATACACCCGGCACACCGCCCGTAGGTATCTTGTTGGGCAGCAGGAAGATGGTCCAGCCCAATCCATAGGAAATCATGGCTATGCTTATCATCACATAGTCACGTATCTCTTTGCGTATTGCCTTTTTTCTTTCAATAGTCAAGGTCATTGTCGTCGATGTATTTATTATGGTTATAAAGTGTGTGCAAAGTTACGCAGTTTTCCACGATAATATGTTTGATTGTTATCCTTTTTTCTCTAATTCTTGATTAAAAGGAGATAGTTTTTGTCCCTACCTTTCAGTCTATAATCTTATAGTGGCGCAAAGCGTGGGCTATGCCGTGGTTGTCGACATCGGTGGTGACGAAGTCGGCAGCCGCCTTGACATCGTCGGCACTGTTGCCCATAGCCACGCCGATGCCGGCAGCGCTGAGGATGGCGATGTCGTTGCCACCGTCGCCGAAGGCCATGGTCTGGCTGATGTCAAGGTGCAGGAAACCGGCCATCTCGCGCAAGCCAAGTGCCTTGTCGACACCCTGGCGGGTAAAGTCGGTAAACTCGGGGTGCCAACGGCCCGAGGTGACATGGCGCAGACGCGGGCTGAGTGCGGCTTCCTGGGCGCGGGTCATAAAGGGCGACAACTCCAGGATGCCCTCTGTGCCCAGGTCCTTGAGCGTCAGGCTGTAGTCGAGCACATCTACGCCAAGCCCCTTGACATAGATACGGTCTACGATGTCGGAGTTGTTGTAGACCACGATGGTCCGCTCACCGTCTATCACCACCGGATAGTGGTTGTCGATGGCGTCGGCGAGCACGGTGGCCACGTCGTCGGGGTCCATAGGGTGACGGCTCACCACCGTATCGCCCACCACGCAGTAGGCACCATTGGTGGTGATATATCCGTCGATGAGGTGAGCGATGGGCTTGAGGTTGGTGATAAAGGCCATGGGTCGGCCCGTGGATATATAGATGCCCACGCCACGTCGGTGGGCTTCCTCGAGCGCCTCTACGGTAGAGGCGGGCACGGTGTGAGAGGTGAAGCTCACCAAGGTGCCGTCAATGTCGAAAAAGAGTGCTTTGATATTCATTATTGTTGTCTAATCGTTGTCATACATTCCTCTGAACCATCTCAGTTCGTCGTAGGTCTGGCGGATATCGTCCATATCGATGTCGAAGGTGCGGTCGACCGTACGCGGCGAGTCGTGGAGGGAGTGAGAGAAGAGCCAGTCGTAGGTCTTCTGCAGATAGAAGAGGCGTGCGGGTGTGCCGTGGTTGCCCCCTTTTATCCAGTCGTAGCGCAGCAGCTGGTCGTTGCCGCTCTGCTGCAGATAATCGACCACTCGCTTGGACTGGGCTATAGGCACGGCGCGGTCGGCAGTACCGTGCATAATCCACAGGGGCACCTGGCCCAGCCCCACGGGCTCCTTCACCGAGCAGCCTCCGCAGAGCGCCATAGCAGCTGCCACCTTGTCGGGATAGGCTGCCACAAAATCCATCGTGCCATAGCCTCCCAGACTCATGCCCAGGACATAGATGCGGGTGGTGTCGATGGCATAGTGTGCCACGGTCCATTCCAGCAGGTCATTGATTTTCTTGGGGTTCCACGCTCCACCTCCGTTCTGCGGCGCCAGCACCACGGCAGGCACAATCTTGCCCTTCTGTATGGCGTGGAGCACCCCGTAGCGGCGCACCTTTTCCAAATTGTTGCCACACAGACTGGCGCCGTGGAGGAATATGACCAGCGGCACGCCACGCCCCTCTGCTTCATACTCCTCGGGAGTGAATATCCAGAAGTTGTAGCTGCCCGGCACCTTGCCGCGCATGGCCTCCATCTTGCCCTGACCGTCGGTGGCTGCATGGGCGGCAAGCGTCGTGAGCCACAGCAAGGCCAGGAATATCGTCTTCAGTTTCATCAGCTATGTCTTTATACGTTATTGCAAAGTTAACGATAAACCCGCAATAATATGTGACAATAGCGTTAATCTTTATAAATCGCGCCATTATCGACGATGATATTGACAAAAGTCAACCCGCACCCCTGCGGGGCTTACACAAACGCTGCCGACGCCGACATCATCACAGTGCTTGCCGCTGCGAAGGCTATTTTTTAATAAAATTCTGCTAAAATCTACTGAACAGCTTAAAATGAGCTATTTATGAATAGTTCACCTCAATAGAGGTAATGACTTGGCAATAGTACCAACTTCTTCATTATACATAAGTTTGCCTTGCTTGTCAAACAACTCTGTTACGATTGCAAAGATAAATTTAAAATCTGAGAAATAACATCTTTTGCGTTGTTTTTATAGATTATTAAATTATGGTCGGAAAATGTCTCAGAAATGCAACTGTACAATATCTAAAGAAACACATATAAGTTTCATATACAGCATTAAAAACATGAGAAATGTTAAATGCAATTCCCTTTCTAACAATTCAAAGCAAAATTTTCTCGTTTGTAGATTGTTTTTCGTACTTTTGAAATTAGAATT